>Ga0209444_10000001_pt1 | contig 246755 bp, 209 predicted proteins | sample LauGreFaBDMM15DN_2_FD_188215 | JGI IMG/M metagenome (GOLD analysis project Ga0209444, IMG submission 188215) | Freshwater lake microbial communities from Lake Michigan, USA - Fa13.BD.MM15.DN (SPAdes) (version 2) | ecosystem: Environmental > Aquatic > Freshwater > Lake | place: Lake Michigan... | reverse complement strand
ACATTCGCCGATGTAGCTCAGTTGGCCAGAGCAGCTGATTTGTAATCAGCTGGTCGGGGGTTCGAATCCCTCCATCGGCTCGGAGTGTTGGGGAGATACTCAAGTGGCTAACGAGGACAGACTGTAAATCTGTTGGTGTACACCTTCGCAGGTTCGAATCCTGCTCTCCCCACGAAGGTAATATATGCGGGAGTAGCTCAGTTGGTAGAGCGTCAGCCTTCCAAGCTGAACGTCGCGAGTTCGAATCTCGTCTCCCGCTCTCTTTGAGTGCCGGTGTAGCTCAGGGGTAGAGCGCTTCCTTGGTAAGGAAGAGGCCACGAGTTCAAATCTCGTCATTGGCTCAATAAAAAAACAGATGCTTCGGCATCTTTGATTATAAGTGTAAATTAAAACGAGTATTAACTAAGTAACAAATAAGTAAAATGGCTAAGGAAAATTTCGATCGTTCGAAACCACACGTGAACATTGGAACCATTGGACACGTTGACCACGGTAAAACTACGCTAACTGCTGCAATTTCCAGCGTATTAGCGTCAAAAGGATTGGCTCAAGTAAGAGACTTCTCCTCAATTGATAATGCCCCTGAAGAAAAGGAGCGTGGTATTACCATCAACACATCTCACATTGAGTATGAAACTGCAAACCGTCACTATGCGCACGTTGACTGTCCAGGTCACGCTGACTACGTGAAAAACATGGTAACAGGAGCTGCCCAAATGGACGGAGCAATCCTTGTGGTTGCTGCTACCGATGGACCGATGCCTCAAACACGTGAGCACATCCTTTTGGGTCGCCAAGTAGGTGTTCCTAGAATGGTTGTATTCATGAACAAAGTGGATATGGTTGATGATGAGGAGCTTTTGGAATTGGTTGAAATGGAAATCCGTGAATTGTTGTCTTTCTACAAATATGATGGTGACAATGCTCCAGTAATTCAAGGTTCTGCATTGGGTGCATTGAATGGAGAAGAGAAATGGGTTGCAACCGTTGAAGCGTTGATGGAAGCAGTAGATACATACATCGAGTTACCTCCACGTGATGTTGATAAAGCGTTCTTAATGCCTATCGAAGACGTATTTACAATTACCGGTCGTGGTACTGTAGCAACAGGTCGTATCGAAACAGGTGTTATCAACTCTGGTGAGACTGTAGACATCTTAGGAATGGGTGACCTTAAACTTTCTTCTACCGTAACTGGGGTTGAAATGTTCCGTAAAATCCTTGACCGCGGTGAAGCAGGTGACAACGTTGGTTTGTTGCTACGTGGTATTGAAAAAACACAAATTAAAAGAGGAATGGTTATCTGTAAACCAGGTTCAACTAAGCCTTACCATGAATTCAAAGCTGAAATCTACGTTTTGAAAAAAGAAGAAGGTGGACGTCATACGCCATTCCATAACAAATACCGTCCTCAATTCTATTTCCGTACAACTGATGTTACCGGAGAGATTTTCTTGACAGATGGTCGTGAAATGGTTATGCCAGGTGACAACGTTACCATCAATGTTAAATTGATCGTTCCTGTTGCAATGGACAAAGGACTTCGTTTTGCCATCCGTGAAGGAGGTAGAACCGTAGGTGCGGGTCAAGTAACTGAAATAATTTCTTAATTGAGTTATTAAATAAGTTTACAAAAGGGGAGTCAAATTGCTCCCCTTTTTAAACGGGTGTAGCTCAGCTGGTAGAGTGGTGGTCTCCAAAACCATTGGTCGTGGGTTCGAATCCTACCGCCCGTGCAATTAAAATAAAAGTACTGTGTTTCATAAATTTAGAACCTACTTCTTGGAAACGTATTCGGAAATGTTGCACAATGTTACGTGGCCAACATGGAAAGAATTACAAAACAATACAATCATTGTCTTGATATCCATCATCCTTTTCTCAGCAATGGTATTTGGAATGGATTTCACCTTTGGTATTACAGGTAAACAAGGCGATACTTGGAGAGGACTTCTCGGATTTATTTATTAATGACAACAAAAGAAATGTCGGAAATTCCAAAAAGGTGGTATGTGGTTCGCGCAGTGAGCGGCAAGGAAAAAAAGGTAAAAGAACTTCTTGAGCTTGAAATTTCACGTCACAAACTCGATGAATATGTATCGCAAGTACTGATTCCTACAGAAAAAGTGTTTCAAATTAGAAATGGTAAAAAAGTAAACAAAGAAAGATCTTATTTACCTGGTTACGTTTTGATTGAAGCCGCTTTGATTGGAGAAGTTCCTCACATCATCAAAGGCATCACCAATGTGATTGGTTTCTTAGGCTCTGAAAAGGGTGGAGAGCCCGTTCCAATGCGTTTGGCTGAGGTAAACAGAATTCTTGGGAAAGTAGACGAGCTCGCTGAAAATGAAGAAGAGGTCAGAATCCCATTCGTAATAGGAGAAGGCGTAAAAGTAATCGATGGTCCTTTCAACAACTTTACCGGTATAATCGATGAGATTAACGAGGATAAAAAGAAATTGAAAGTGATGGTTAAAATATTTGGTAGAAAAAACTTGCTTGAATTAAGCTACATGCAAGTGGAAAAAGAGGTTTAAGGATGTAATAACCGTAGGAGTAAGGAAATCGAAACAAGCTTCCCGATAGTACTTATGTTTGACTACATAAAATGTGAATAAATGGCTAAAGAAGTAGTAGCTCTGATCAAATTACAGATCAAAGGCGGTGCAGCGAATCCCTCGCCACCCATCGGTCCGGCACTTGGTGCAAAAGGGGTAAACATCATGGAATTCTGTAAGCAGTTTAATGCCAGAACCCAAGATAAACCCGGAAAAGTGGTCCCAGTTGTGATCACTGTCTATGCAGACAAATCATTTGAATTCGTTTTAAAAACGCCCCCAGCTGCAGTGCAAATTGTAGAGCAAACGAAAATCAAGAAAGGTTCTTCTGAACCTAATAAGTCCAAAGTTGGTTCCATTTCGTGGGACCAGATTCGCTTAATTGCGGAGGATAAACTTCCTGATTTAAATTGCTTTACCGTTGACGCAGCCATGACCATGGTTGCTGGTACAGCACGAAGCATGGGTGTAGTTGTAAAAGGCGGTGAACCTCCAAAACTCAAATAATCTAACGACATGAAAAGAATTTCAAAGAAAAGAAAGGAAGTCTTGTCTAAAGTAGATTTAGAGAAGGCATATTCGCTAAGCGACGCTTGCAATTTGGTGAAGTCAATTACAACTACCAAATTTGATGCGTCTGTTGATATCGCTGTGCGCCTAGGTGTAGATCCTCGTAAAGCCAATCAAATGGTAAGAGGTACCGTAGCCCTTCCGCATGGAACCGGTAAAGACATGAAAGTCCTCGTTTTGTGTACCCCAGACAAAGAAGCAGAAGCGACTGCGGCAGGTGCAGATTACGTTGGATTAGACGACTACATCGCCAAAATCAAAGGCGGTTGGACCGATGTCGATGTAATCATTACGATGCCTAGCGTGATGGGTAAAGTAGGTGCCCTAGGTAGGATTTTAGGTCCTCGTGGACTTATGCCCAACCCGAAAACAGGTACAGTTACCTTGGATGTGGCTAAAGCAGTTCAAGAAGTAAAAGCAGGAAAAATTGATTTTAAAGTAGACAAGAATGGAATCGTTCATACGTCTGTTGGAAAAGTTAGCTTTGAAGGCTCGAAACTTCAAGAAAATGCAAGCGAGCTTATTCAAACGCTCCTTAAATTAAAGCCCTCCGCAGCGAAAGGAACCTACATCAAAAGTATTGCATTGAGCTCTACAATGAGTGCCGGAATTCAAATTGATACCAAATCCGTAACTGCTTAATAATTTTAAAATGACAAGAGAAGAAAAAGCAAAATACATCGAGGATTTGGTCGCTGAATTATCTGCATCCAACATACTCTACTTGACAGATACTGCAGATCTAACGGTTGAATCAATCAACAACCTAAGAAGAAAATGCTATCAATCAAACATTTCTTTGAAAGTAGTGAAAAACGCACTTCTTAAGAAAGCAATGGATCGTGTAGAAGGTAAGAATTATGGGGAATTGAAAAACCTTTTGAAAGGTTCTACCTCCATGATGATTAGCGAAGAAGCGAATGCACCCGCAAGATTGATTTCAGAATTTCGTAAGAAATCTCCAAAACCAATCCTAAAAGGTGCCTACATTGAAGAAGCAATTTTTGTAGGTGATAACCAACTACTGGCGCTTGAAACGCTCAAATCTAAAGAAGAATTGGTCGGAGAAATCGTTGGTTTGTTACAAAGCCCAATGAAAAATGTATTGTCAGGTCTTAAAGGCGCAGGTGGTAAAATAGCAGGGATCCTTAAAACCCTCGAAGAAAGAGAAAATTAATAGTTATAAATCCTTTTAAAAACAAATAAAATGGCTGAATTAAAGCAAATAGCGGAAACGTTGGTTAACTTAACCGTAAAAGAAGTAAATGAATTGGCAGCAATCCTTAAAGAAGAATATGGAATCGAACCTGCAGCTGCAGCAGCAGTTATGGTCGCTGGTGGCGGCGGTGGCGCTGAAGCAGAAGCTGTAGAAGAGCAAACAGAATTCGACGTAATCTTGAAAGGTTGTGGACCAAACAAACTTGCAGTAGTTAAACTTGTAAAAGAACTTACTGGAAATGGCCTTAAAGAATCTAAAGATTTAGTTGACGCTGCACCTTCTACCTTGAAAGAAGCAGTTTCTAAAGACGAAGCCGAAGCACTTAAGAAATCTCTTGAAGAGGTTGGAGCTGAGGTTGAGGTTAAGTAATTAATCCATGGTTTTGCAGGACAGGCAATCGATTTATTCGGATGCCTTGTCCTGTTTATAGTACGTCCTTTTATTAATTTCAATTAAAATATTCGCCTTGGCAACAAAAACGAATTCAAACCGAATAAACTTCGCATCAAGCAAAAATTTCTTTGAATATCCAGATTTCTTGGAAATTCAATTAAAATCCTTTCGAGAGTTTTTTCAATTGGAAACAACTCCAGAAAACAGGGAAAGTGAAGGACTCTTTAAAGTGTTCGCTGAAAACTTCCCGATAACGGATACCAGAAACCAGTTCGTTTTAGAGTTTCTTGATTATTTCATTGATCCCCCTCGTTATTCCATAGAAGAATGTATCGAAAGAGGACTTACATACAGTGTTCCCCTAAAGGCAAAATTGAAATTGTATTGTACCGATCCGGAACATGAAGATTTCGAAACCATCGTTCAAGATGTTTACTTAGGCACCATTCCTTACATGACACCGAAAGGTTCCTTCGTTGTAAACGGAGCTGAACGCGTAATCGTTTCTCAATTACACCGCTCACCAGGGGTGTTCTTTGGACAATCTCGCCATGCAAATGGAACAAAATTATATTCAGCAAGAATCATCCCTTTCAAAGGTTCTTGGATTGAATTTGCTACCGACATTAACAGCATCATGTATGCTTACATTGATAGAAAGAAAAAATTACCCCTTACCACCCTTTTCAGGGCAATGGGCTTTGAGACCGACCGCGACATCCTTGAAATCTTTGGCCTTGCCGATGAAGTCAAAATTACCAAAGCAATCCTTAAAAAATTGGTTGGACGTAGGTTGGCAGCAAGGGTTCTTAAAACCTGGATCGAAGATTTCGTAGATGAAGATACTGGAGAAGTAGTTTCAATTGAAAGAAATGAAGTTGTTCTTGACCGTGAACTTCTTATCGAAGAAAAACACCTTGAAGACATCCTGAATTCAGGGGCAAAATCAATCATCTTGCACAAAGAAAATGCAAATGCCATTGATTATACCATTATCTATAACACCCTTCAAAAGGATGCAACCAATTCTGAAAAAGAAGCAATTGAGTACATCTACCGACAATTACGAAACGCAGATCCACCAGATTTCGAAACCGCAAAAGGTGTTTTCGAAAAATTATTCTTCTCGGATACACGTTATGATCTGGGTGAAGTAGGACGTTTTAGGTTAAATAAAAAACTTAAAATAAACGCAGAAGAAACATCAAGGGTACTTACAAAACAAGACATCATTGAAATTGTAAAATACCTAATTGAATTGATCAACTCTAAAGCGGATGTGGATGATATCGATCACTTGTCCAACCGTCGCGTTAGAACCGTTGGTGAACAATTGTACGCACAATTCGGAGTAGGTCTTGCCAGAATGGCCCGTACCATTCGTGAAAGAATGAACGTGAGAGACAATGAGGTATTTACCCCTATTGACTTGATCAACGCGAAAACATTGAGCTCAGTTATCAATTCCTTCTTTGGAACCAATCAACTTTCTCAGTTCATGGACCAAACCAATCCTTTGTCTGAAGTTACGCACAAACGTAGACTTTCAGCACTAGGGCCTGGCGGTTTATCTCGTGAAAGAGCAGGATTTGAGGTAAGGGACGTTCACTACACCCACTACGGTAGGTTGTGTACCATTGAAACGCCAGAAGGTCCAAACATTGGTCTGATTTCTTCACTTTGCGTTTTCGCCAAAGTAAATAAATTAGGTTTCATCGAAACCCCATATCGTAAAGTTGACAATGGTAAAGTTGTACTTACAGAAGAGCCATTGTACCTAGCCGCTGAAGAAGAAGATGGAAAAACCATCGCTCAAGCGAATGCAATTGTGGATGACAAAGGAAATTTCTTATCCGATGTTGTTAAAGCAAGGTATGAAGGAGATTTCCCAGTGGTGAAACCAAAAGACCTTACCCTTATGGACGTTGGAGCCAACCAAATCGCATCGATTGCGGCTTCCTCCATTCCATTCCTAGAACATGATGATGCCAACCGTGCCCTGATGGGATCTAACATGCAACGTCAAGCTGTACCTTTGATCAAACCAAGTTCGCCGATTGTCGGTACCGGGATTGAAGAATTGGTGGCAAGAGACTCTCGTGTGTTGGTGAACGCTGAAGGACCAGGTGTGGTTGAATACGTTGATGCCAATGAAATCATTATTCGCTACGATTGGAACGATGAAGATAAATTGGTTTCCTTCGACAGTGAAGTAAAAAAATACAACCTGACCAAGTTTGCCAAAACAAACCAAAGTACGTGTATGAACCTTAAACCGATTGTCCAAAAAGGAGATCGCGTGGCGAAAGACCAAGTACTTTGTGAAGGATATGCTACCCAAAAAGGGGAGTTGGCACTCGGACAAAACATGAAAGTAGCTTTCATGCCTTGGAAAGGTTACAACTTTGAGGATGCCATCGTAATCTCTGAAAAAGTGGTTCGAAATGACATCTTTACCTCGATTCATATTGATGAGTATTCTTTGGAAGTGCGTGATACCAAAAGAGGAATGGAAGAGCTTACCTCTGACATTCCAAATGTGAGCGAAGAAGCAACCAAGGACCTAGATGAAAATGGATTGATTCGCATCGGCGCTGAGATTAAAGAAGGAGACATCCTGATTGGAAAAATTACGCCTAAAGGTGAAACCGATCCATCCCCAGAGGAAAAATTATTGCGTGCAATATTTGGAGACAAAGCTGGAGATGTGAAAGATGCTTCCCTAAAAGCTGGACCTTCACTTAGAGGTGTGGTAATCAACAAAAAACTTTTCTCTCGTGCTGTTAAAGACCGTAAAACCAAAAGCCAAGACAAACCAATTTTGGAAATCTTGGATGCGGAATTTCAAAAAGAACACAACGAGCTAAAAGAAAAATTGGCCGAAAAATTATTGACCATCATCGGAGAGAACAAATCCTCAGGTGTATTCAATAACTTTAAGGAAGAACTGATCAAAAAAGGAACTAAGTTTTCTACCAAAGTGCTCATGGCATTGGATTATACCATAATCAATCCTTTGAATTGGACCTCTGATGAGAAAATCAACCAAATGATCAGCCGCGTGATCCATAATTTTAGCATCAAATCAAACGACCTCTTTGGAAATTACAAACGTAAAAAATTCCATATTTCTGTAGGAGACGAACTTCCAGCAGGAATTGTGAAACTTGCAAAAGTGTACGTTGCCAAAAAACGAAAGCTGAAAGTTGGAGATAAAATGGCGGGTCGACATGGTAACAAAGGAATCGTAGCGAACATAGTTCGTCAAGAAGATATGCCTTTCTTGGAAGATGGAACCCCAGTCGACATCGTATTGAATCCGTTGGGTGTACCTTCACGTATGAACTTAGGACAGATTTACGAAACCGTTCTTGGTTGGGCAGGTGAAAAATTAGGAATCAAGTTTGCGACGCCGATTTTTGATGGTGCCAGCCCTGCTGAAATTGATGAATGGACAGTAAAAGCAGGTGTTCCAAAATCTGGTAAAACTTATCTGTATGACGGTGGTACCGGTGAACGTTTTCACCAACCAGCTACCGTTGGAATCATCTATATGTTGAAACTTTCTCACATGGTAGATGATAAAATGCACGCCAGATCCATCGGACCATACTCATTGATTACACAACAACCTTTGGGTGGTAAAGCCCAATTTGGAGGTCAAAGATTTGGTGAGATGGAGGTTTGGGCAATTGAAGCATTTGGTGCTGCGAATATCCTTCAAGAGTTACTTACCGTTAAATCCGATGATGTTATCGGTAGAGCAAAAGCGTATGAAGCAATTGTGAAAGGTGATGTTATTCCTGAACCAGGTATCCCAGAATCATTCAATGTATTGTTGCATGAATTGCGCGGATTGTGTTTGAACGTGACCTTAGATTAATTGATTAATTAGATTTTAAGCAATAAAAATGGCTTTGAAAAAAGAAACCCCAAAAAAACAAAATAGCTTTAGTAAAATAACCATTTCTTTGGCCTCACCAGAGATTATTCTAGAGCACTCGAGTGGTGAAGTACTTAAACCGGAAACCATTAACTACAGAACTTACAAGCCGGAACGAGATGGTTTGTTTTGTGAACGTATTTTTGGACCCGTTAAAGATTATGAATGCCATTGTGGTAAATACAAACGCATTCGATACAAAGGAATCGTTTGTGACCGTTGTGGGGTAGAAGTTACCGAGAAAAAAGTGAGAAGAGAACGAACAGGACATATTTCCTTGGTTGTTCCTGTGGCTCATATTTGGTATTTCCGCTCGCTTCCAAACAAAATTGGTTACCTCCTTGGAATGCCTACCAAAAAGTTAGATCAAATCATCTATTATGAGCGTTATGTGGTGATCCAAGCCGGTATGACTACCGAAATGGAAGGCCTTGCGCTTAAGAAATTTGACTTCTTGACGGAAGAAGAATACCTAGATATTATTGAGAATCCTGCTTTGAAAGACAACCATTTCTTAGACGATACAGATCCCAATAAATTCATTGCCAAAATGGGCGCTGAAGCATTATATGATTTACTTAAGAGCATGGATCTAGAATCTATGTCTCACCAATTGCGTGCTTCTGCGGAAGATGAAACCTCTGTACAACGTAAAAATGAAGCCCTCAAAAGACTTCAAGTTGTGGAAGCAATGCGTGATTCTCAAAAAAGAATTGACAACCGTCCTGAATGGATGATTGTGAAAGTTGTACCTGTGATTCCACCTGAATTGCGTCCTTTGGTTCCCTTAGATGGTGGTCGTTTCGCAACTTCGGATTTGAATGACCTTTACCGTCGTGTAATCATTCGTAACAATCGACTTAAAAGATTGATCGAGATTAAAGCACCTGAAGTGATCCTAAGAAACGAAAAAAGGATGCTTCAAGAATCGGTAGATTCACTTTTTGACAATTCAAGAAAATCCAGTGCGGTTAAGACAGAATCCAACCGTGCCCTAAAATCTCTTTCTGATTCATTAAAAGGAAAACAAGGTCGTTTCCGTCAAAACCTACTCGGTAAAAGGGTGGATTATTCAGCACGTTCTGTAATTGTCGTGGGTCCTGATTTGAAACTTCACGAATGTGGGCTTCCCAAAAATATGGCTGCGGAACTTTACAAACCGTTCATCATCCGTAAAATGATTGAACGTGGCATCGTGAAAACAGTGAAATCTGCAAAGAAAATTGTAGACAGAAAAGAACCAGTGGTTTGGGACATCCTTGAAAATGTATTAAAAGGCCACCCTGTATTGCTAAACCGTGCACCAACACTTCACCGTTTGGGAATCCAAGCTTTTCAACCGAAATTAATCGAAGGAAAAGCCATTCGATTACATCCTTTGGTAACGACCGCATTCAACGCCGACTTTGACGGTGACCAAATGGCGGTTCACTTACCCCTTGGAAATGCAGCCATCCTTGAGGCTCAAATGTTGATGCTTGCATCGCACAATATCCTTAACCCTGCCAATGGTGCTCCGATTGCCGTTCCTTCTCAGGATATGGTTTTGGGTCTGTATTACATGACCAAAGGAAAGGTATCTACTGAGGATGATGTAGTGAAAGGACAAGATGGTATTTTCTATTCTCCAAAAGAAGTAATCATTGCCTTAAACGAACGAAAACTAGACCTTCACGCAAGAATCAAAGTGAAATCCTATGATCTTGATGAACAAGGTGTTCCCGTACTTAAGTTGATTGAAACCACCTGCGGACGTGTACTTTTCAATGAAAAAGTGCCAAGAGAAGTTGGTTTTATCAATGATGTATTGACCAAAAAAGCTTTGCGTGACATCATCGGGGAAGTATTGAAAATTTCAGGAACTTCCAGAACGGCACAATTCCTTGACGACATCAAATCCCTAGGATATGACATGGCGTTCAAAGGAGGATTATCGTTTAACCTTGATGACATTATCATCCCGAAAGAAAAAGAAGCCTTGGTTTCTAAAGCCACTACCGATGTAAAAGAAGTAATGGCTAATTATAACATGGGATTGATCACCAACAATGAGCGTTACAATCAAATCATCGACATCTGGACACATACCAATTCAAGGTTGACACATACCTTAATGGAACAGTTAAAATCTGACCGTCAAGGGTTTAACTCCATCTACATGATGTTTGATTCTGGTGCAAGGGGTTCGAAAGAACAAATTCGCCAGCTCTCAGGAATGAGGGGTTTGATGGCAAAACCACAAAAATCAGGAGCTTCGGTTCAAGAAATCATTGAAAATCCAATCCTTGCAAACTTTAAAGAAGGTCTTTCCATCTTGGAGTATTTTATCTCTACCCACGGTGCACGTAAAGGATTAGCCGATACCGCCTTGAAAACAGCGGATGCAGGTTACCTAACGCGTCGATTGGTGGATGTTGCACAAGATGTTGTCATCAATTCAGAAGACTGTGGTACCCTAAGAGGTATCGTTGCAACTTCATTGAAGAAAAACGATGAGATTGTAGAACCTTTGTACGACAGAATCCTTGGTAGGACTTCTGTTCATGACATTTATTTCCCTGAATCGGATCAGTTACTTGCCTACAGTGGTGATTTAATTTCTGAAGACATTGCGAAATCAATTGAAAAAGCAGGAATTGAAGAAGTAGAAATTCGTTCTGTACTTACGTGTGAAATGCGCAAAGGCGTTTGTTCTAAATGTTATGGAAGAAACCTTGCTACCCATAGGGTGGCTCAAATTGGAGATGCTGTAGGTGTAATTGCCGCACAATCCATTGGAGAACCAGGAACACAGCTTACCCTTCGTACCTTCCACGTTGGGGGTACCGCATCAAACATTGCAGACATTTCTGACATCAAAGCAAAAGCTTCCGGAAGATTGGAAATTGAAGAATTGCGAACCATTGAAAAGAAAAATCCGGACGGATCTCCTAAAGTTATTGTGGTGGGACGTTCAGCAGAATTGAGAATCATCGATGAAAAAACCGGAATTATTGTAATGAATGCAAACATTCCTTACGGTTCTGATTTAATGGTGGTTACCAATACTAAAATCAAGAAAGGCGATGTAATCTGTAAGTGGGATCCATACAATGCCCTAATCATCACTGAGGTGAAAGGGAAAGTTGTTTTCGATAACATCATTGAAGGCATTACCTTCCGTGAGGAGATGGATGAGCAAACAGGATTTACCGAAAAAGTAACGATTGAAACAAGAGACAAGAAAAGAAGTCCCGCGATTCATATCATAGATGCTAAAACCAAAGAAATTCTTAGGGAATACTCACTTCCTGTAAATGCTCACATTTCTGTTAACGAAGGTGATGTGGTAGATGCAGGGGTTACCTTGGTTAAAATCCCAAGATTGGCAGGTAAAACGGGTGACATCACCGGTGGACTTCCAAGGGTTACTGAGCTTTTTGAAGCAAGAAATCCATCCAATCCAGCGGTAGTTTCTGAAATTGATGGAACAGCAACCTATGGTAACATCAAACGTGGAAACAGAGAAATACTTATTACTTCTAAATTAGGAGAAGTTCGTAAATACCTTGTTCCACTTTCTAAACACATCTTGGTACAACAAAATGACTTCGTTCGGGCAGGACAACCTTTATCCGATGGAGCCATTACACCAAATGACATCCTTAACATTGAAGGACCGACCAAAGTACAGGAGTACATTGTGAATGAAATTCAAGAGGTATACCGTTTACAAGGTGTGAAAATTAATGACAAACATTTCGAGGTTATTGTACGCCAAATGATGCTTAAAGCAGAAATCATTGACTCAGGGGACACAAGGTTCTTGGAAGGTCAATCTGTGCACAAAGCGGACATTATGGAAGCAAATGATAAATTGTACGGATTGATGTTGGTGCGTGATGCAGGCGACTCTACCGAAGTTGAAAAAGGTCAAATGATTTCTGTACGTAAATTACGTGATGAAAACTCTAGGTTGAAACGTGAAGATAAAAAATTGATCGAAGGAAGGGAAGCTGTTCCTGCTACCTCAACTCCTTTGCTTCAAGGTATTACCAGAGCGTCCCTACAAACACAATCATTTATCTCTGCAGCATCTTTCCAAGAAACAACCAAAGTATTAAACGAGGCTGCCATTTCTGGAAAAGAAGATCACTTATTGGGATTGAAAGAAAATGTAATCGTAGGACACCTTATTCCTGCTGGAACAGGCGTACGTCATTTCCAAAACATGATTGTTGGCTCGAAAGAGGTGTATGACAAACTTGTTGAAGAGAACGAAGCGTAACCTAAAGACCAAATTCTAATTAAAATCCCGCAGTTGCTGCGGGATTTTTTTATGCAATTTTATCCCATTCAGGTTTGTTCTTTAACAATTCAACCATTTTTTTGCGCAAGGAAAGGTATTTTGGGTTTTCTAACCGTGGGTCCTCATTGTATATCGCTTCCGCTTCATCTCTGGCTAAAATGACGATGGATTGGTCTTTGGATAGATCCGCCATTTTGAAATTTAACGCGCCGCTTTGTTGTGTCCCTAATAAATCACCCGGACCGCGCAATGCCAAATCAACCTCTGCAATCTTAAATCCATCTGTGGTTTCAACCATGGTTTCCATTCGTTTTTTTGCTTCTTTCGAAAGTGCGTGCGGCGTCATTAAAATGCAATGGGATTTTTCACCCCCTCTACCCACACGTCCCCTAAGTTGATGAAGTTGTGATAAGCCAAACCTTTGCGCGCTCTCAATGACCATCACCGTGGCATTGGGAACATTCACCCCAACCTCTATCACTGTCGTCGCCACCATGATGTTTGTGATCCCATCGATAAATCGTTTCATTTCATAGGCCTTGACCTCTGGTTTTAATTTGCCATGAACGATGCTTACTTGGTAGGTCGGCAGGGGAAAAGCCCTTGAGATGGCTTCGAATCCATCTGATAAACTCTTAAAGTCCAAGGTCTCGCTGTCGTCAATTAAAGGATAGACAATGTAAATCTGTCTGCCCTTTTCAATTTCCTTGCGCATGAAACCAAACAACTCAGAACGATGTGAATCAAATCGATGAAGGGTTTGGATGGGTTTCCTTCCGGGTGGAAGCTCGTCTATTACAGAAATCTCTAAATCTCCATAAAAGGTCATCGCAAGGGTTCTTGGAATAGGGGTTGCGGTCATAACCAAAACATGGGGTGCTAAGGTGTTTTTTTTACGCATTTTAGCGCGTTGTGCGACCCCGAATCGGTGCTGTTCATCAATCACTACAAGTCCTAGGTTTTTGAAGACGACAGGGTCCTCTAGCAACGCGTGTGTACCTACCAGGATTTGGATGTCACCATCGGCAAGCTCCTTAAACATCGGCGTTCGTTGGGACTTCTTCGTAGAACCAGTCAACAATTCCACTCGGACCGGTAAGTCTTGAAGCAATTCGCGTAGGGTTTCTGCATGTTGATGGGCTAAAATTTCTGTAGGCGCAAGCAAAGCCGCCTGATAATCATTTCCATTTGCTATGAGCATTGAAATCAAGGCGACCAAGGTTTTACCCGACCCAACATCCCCTTGAAGTAGACGGTTCATATGCCGTTCCGTTAGAAAGTCTTTACGTATTTCACGGATGACTCTTTTTTGTGCGTTCGTTAAATCAAAAGGCAGGTAATCATTGTAAAAAGTCTTTAGTATTTCGCCTGATTCAGGAAACAAAAATCCTTTTTCAGTCCGCTTTCGAATGCCTTTTCGGAGGATCATTTCAAATTGCATGAGAAACAACTCTTCAAACTTGAATCGAAACTGTGCACGTTGGAAATCAATTTCAGTTTCTGGGAAATGGATGTTTTTACAAGCGATTGCCAGCGCGGGCATTTTGTGTTTTTCCAACAGGTATTCAGGTAGAAAGTCCGCTTGCCTGGTAAGATCGGTTTGTTCGAATAAGGTGCGTATGGCTTTTTCTATGCCTCGGGAATGAAGTCCTTTTGCATTTAGTTTTTCGGAGCTTCCATAAATCGGCTGAAAACCTTTTGTAATCGAATCTTCAAGGGGGGAAATCTCTGGGTGCGCAATGGTCCAATGGTTTCCAATGGCTTTTGCTTTTCCAAAAATCTGGTATTTTTTTCCGATTACCAACGTGGGTTTAATCCATCGCCACCCCTGAAACCACATCAATTGTATACTCCCGCTATCATCGCTAAACCTGCACTGTAAACGTTTGTGTCTTGCGTTTCCTATCTCTTGAATGGCATCAATGTAGCCAATGCATTGTACGTATCCATCTACGAGGTGAACTTGTGCACATTGGTGAATTTTCGATCGATCGACATACCGAAACGGAAAATGATAGAGTAAATCGATAAATAAAGAAATTCCGAGCTCCTTGGATAAGAGTTCAGCCTTCAGCGGACCAATCCCTTTGAGGTAAGCAATTGGGGTATAGAGCGAATCGGACATTTATCGCATGGGTTATTTCCAAACCCCCATTTTTCCAAATTTTTCGATTCGAAGGTTTATTCTTTGATCAGGTTCAAGGGCGTCCAATTCTTCCAGATAGCTTAGAATTTTGGTTTTTACGGTAGCAAATATTTCTTGATGCGAACGGTGTGCTCCGTTGATTGGTTCTGTAATTACATCGTCCACCAAACCAAAGGATTTCATGTCGGTTGAAGTAAGTTTCAATGCGCTGGCAGCTTGTTCCTTGTGTTCCCAAGACCTCCAAAGGATGGATGAGCAAGATTCAGGTGAAATAACAGAGTACCAAGTGTTTTCGAGCATTACGACCTTGTCTCCAACACCAATGCCCAACGCACCTCCTGAGGCTCCTTCGCCAATAACGATGCAGATCACAGGGACTTTTAGTCGCATCATTTCATAAATGTTTCTGGCAATGGCCTCTCCTTGTCCACGTTCCTCAGCTTCCAACCCCGGATAAGCGCCTGGCGTATCTATAAAGGTAACGATGGGTTTGTTAAATTTCTCTGCCATTTTCATCAAACGCAGTGCTTTTCGGTATCCTTCAGGATTGGGCATTCCAAAATTCCGGAACTGACGCATTTTGGTGTTTATGCCTTTTTGTTGACCTATGAACATTACGGTGCGTCCATCAATGCTTCCAAAACCACCAATCATCGCCTTGTCATCCTTTACGCCTCTGTCTCCATGCAATTCGAGAAAATCACCTCCAGTTACTGCAGAGATGTAAGCCAAAGAATAAGGTCGATCCGGATGGCGGGAAAGTTGAACACGTTGCCACGGCGTGAGGTTCTTGAAAATTTCTGTGGAAGTTTCCTCATATTTCTTTTTCAATTCCAATACCTTGTCACGCATGTCAACCTGCGTGTTGTTACCGATTTCTTCGGTTTGGGTAATCTGCTCCTCTAGTTCTTTCAAAGGCAGCTCAAAGTCTAAAAATGTATGCATTTTATATCGTTCTTTAAACAAAAGTAAAAATTTTGATGGGTTCTTGTAATTTTGTCACATGATCCTTTATCCAAATGCAAAAATAAATCTTGGACTGAACATCCTTGAAAAGCGAAATGACGGTTATCATAACATAGAAACGGTAATGATACCCATCCCGGTTTTTGATGTTTTAGAGCTTACAGAATCTAATGATTTTGAAATGATTTATTCTGGCATCCCTTTGCCAATGGACGGTAAGCCCGGGTTGTGTGAAATGGCTTATCAATCTTTTTGTCGAAAACACCCGATTCCGCCGGTTCGGATTCACCTCCGCAAACAAATCCCCATTGGTGCGGGTTTAGGGGGCGGTTCTTCCGATGCTGCTTTCACCTTACTTGGCCTCAATGAAATGTTTGAAGTAGGATTGTCAATACAAGAACTCATGGATATGGCTGCAGAAATTGGCAGTGATTGTGCTTTTTTTATCCAAAACCAACCCTGTCTCGCCACGGGTCGAGGGGAAATATTGCACCCAATTTCATTGGATTTAGACAATTTATACATCGTTCTCATCCATCCTGAGCTACACATCAGTACAAAGGAAGCGTATGCGAAAGTAGTACCTGAAGTACCCAAAGATGCGCTTGGAAAAAGAATTCATTTTCCCCAACAAGATTGGCAAGCGTGCCTACCCAATGATTTTGAACCCGGACTGGCCTTGCAATACCCTGAAATTGCCGATGGGATTTCACGATTGAAAGATGCCGGCGCATTCTATGCCGCACTCTCAGGCAGCGGATCGTCTTACTTTGGGCTTTTCACAGGAGACGCTTTAAAAAATAGGGCAGAATGGCCTCAAAGTTTGTTTGTTGGTAAATTGGAGTTAACTCCTAAAAAAAAGGCTTAGGTATTCAACGTTTAGCCAATTGTCGTATATTTAAGGTCACTAACACTTAAATATTTAACTATGAAAAAAATTTTTACTTCTGTTTTAGCTCTTTTTATTGCTTCTGCATCTTTTGCACAAGTAACAGTAACCTTTCGTGTTGACGTAACAAACTTTATCGCTGGAGGCGGAGTTATCGATGCAACAGGGATTCGTTTAACTGGAAATTTTTCTTCCAGAAATGCCACAGCAGGTGGAGCGCCAATGGCTGATTTTTCTCCTTCTATCCCAAGTGGTGCAATGACAAGTTTGCCGAATAACATCTGGCAATTGGCGGTTACTTTTCCACAAGCATCCATTGGACAATCTTTAAACTATTTGTTTGTAAATGGTAACTTCGGAAGCCAAGAAGGTACAGCAGCTTCAAGCACACTAATTTCAGGAAATTGTGGAGCTACTGCCACAGTTCAGGGAACACCATTGGTTACAAGGGTATTGGCAGCGATTCCTAATACAGCAACAACCTATGCTTTTTGCTGGGATAAATGTACCGCATCTTGCAATGCAGGATTGAACGACGTTGAGATTACAAATGTCATGGTTACACCGAATCCAACTTCTGACATCGTTGTTTTTGGTTTTGAATCTGTTTCTAACGAAGCTACCATTTCATTGTTTGATCTTTCTGGTAAAGAAGTATTGAATCAAAACGTTGTTACCGAAAGCGTAAACAACATCGAGATTTCAACTGCGAATTTAAATGCAGGTACTTATTTTTATCAAATTAAATCTGGAGACAACATTACTTCAGGAAAATTGATGAAAAACTAATTCACTTTCAACCCATTAGAAAAGCTCAACTTCGGTTGGGCTTTTTTCGTTTAAAGAAATAAAACATCAGTAAAACCCCTGAAGCTAGCAAGGCGGCTTTTCCTAAAAAATCACCCTGTCGGGTATAGAATGTCAACCCTTCCAACAAAGGGATTTTCATGTCAATGTAATCTTGTGTGTCGAATTTAGTTGCTGTAAGGCAATTACCATTGGGATTAAAAACCGAACTTATCCCTGTGTTTCCTGACCTCACCAGGTACTTTCTGTTTTCAATGGCTCGCAATGCAGAAAAGGAATTGTGTTGTTTGTGCCCGGGTGTGTTGCTCCACCATCCATCGTTCGTGATTACGCACAGCAGGTTTGCACCTTGTTTTACTTGTTTCCCAATAAATTCTCCATAAATCGACTCGTAGCAAACGATGGGGGCAAGCTTTAACCTTCCGTCGCGGACCATTTTAGGGTAGCGTTCAGTTCCTAAAGAGCCCGAGCCTCCTTCAAGCTCAATGGCATATTTCTCTAAAAATGGCAAAAGACTGATAAAAGGTACCTTTTCAACGCCAAGTACCAATTTCGATTTATGGACAAAATTGATCTTTTTCTCGGAGAAATAGAGAGACGAGTTATAGGATTCATAAAACCCTTCATTGGGAATTTCTCGGCTCGCAGCGGAGTATTTTTTATCGAAAATTTTGAAGGTTGAAGCGCCAATGAGAATTTTACAATGCTTTTTTTCTATAAGTTTTTCCTTTAGAAGCTTGTAGGATTTCGTGTTTTTAAATTGATTTTCTACAAAATACTCTTGGATGGCGGTTTCAGGACATAGGATCAGCAAGGAGTCGTTCGGCGCGCCGCTGGCCATCTCAATCATGCGTTCCAATTGTGCCTCGGCGGACATTCCCCCAAACTTATCTTTGTAAGGGTCAATGTTAGGTTGAATGATCCTTAGGTTTTGCTTGAATGCATGTTGGGTGCGATTTTGCAAGTTCTGCAGCAACAGTATTGAGCAAAAAAGGGGTACGGCCATGGACCCTAGGGTAACGTAAACCAAAAGGTTTCTTTTTGCGGGTAGACAAAGCATTAAGGTAAGAAGCACATTGATACACATCACCCAGAGACTTCCGCCTAAGATTCCAGTGTACTCATACCATTGAACCCATGTTGGACGTATGGAAAAGAAATTTCCCATGGTTAGCCAGGGCCATGAAAGCTCCCAATTTAAGTGTGCATATTCAAAACTCAACCAGAGCAAACTGGTAAAAATTAAATAATGAAGGTTTCCTTTTTTCCTTGTGATGCGATAAGCAAGGGTTAAAGCCCCTGTCATCAATAAGCCATTGCTTACAAAAGCCATGATTGCACCTGCATGGGTTGAATTCCAAATCCACCAAGTCGTCCAGATGTTAAAAACCAGCATACTGATCAATGCGTGAATGAAGAAATGTCTCGGTTTTTTAGCGTCAGACTTCAGTGAAATGCCTACGGTAAACAAGGGTACCCATGCGATAAAAATCAATGGAGTCAAGCTTCCAGTAAAAGGGAAAGACAAACCCAATAAAACTCCCGTGAGGAGACTCGCAATATACCTTTGTTGTCGTGTTAGCAGGATCATAGGATACAAAATAAACAAAAAAAAGCCCCTCGGGATGCGAAGGGCTTAAAATATCAGTATTTATTAATTATGCTTCTGTAGTCTCGAAAGGAACAACGGATACGTATGAACGGTTGTCCTTTTTCTTACGGAATTCTACCAATCCATCAGCTACTGCAAATAAGGTATGGTCCTTACCAATTCCAACATTTTCACCTGGGTGATGCTGCGTTCCGCGTTGACGTACGATGATGTTACCAGAAATAGCAACTTGTCCACCAAAAATTTTCACACCCAATCGCTTGCTATGTGACTCTCTACCATTTTTAGAACTACCGACTCCTTTCTTATGTGCCATGATTATTCTTCTATTAAAATATTTTAACCTTTAATTTCTGTGATTTTCACAGAAGTGAATTGTTGACGATGCCCGTTTTTCTTGGCATAGCCTTTTCTTCTTTTCTTTTTGAAAATAATTACCTTGTCTCCTTTGACATGGTCTAATACTTCAACGGTGACACTTGCACCGTTAATAGCTGGGGCGCCTAAAGTTATGTTGCCTTCGTTTTCGATGAGTAATACATTTTCAAAAGTTACTTTTGAGCCTGTTTCTGCATCCATTCGATGAACATATACCTTCTGGTCTTTCTGCACTTTGAACTGCTGCCCTGCTATATCTACTATTGCGTACATTGAACTGGAAATTTTAAGTTATTGAATTTCGGAGGGCAAAGATATGTTTTCTATTTATAAATACAAAAACTTTATTGCCTATTCTTTTTCCAAATTTTCAGAATGTTTTCATGGAAATTCACCAAGAATACACCGACAAGAATAATTGCCATGGAAAACAACTGCCGAAGGGTTAGCGATTCATGAAGTATGAAACCAAAGAACACAGCGAAAATAGGGATTAAATAGGTAACCGAGCTTGCAAATAGGGCGGATGTTAACTTGATCAGTCGGTTGAAAAGAACATTCGAAATCGCCGTCCCTATGAACCCTAATATGAATACATATCCCAAAGACTGCATTCCGAATTTTGCTTGAAGCAAGGCGGTCCCTGTTCCTGTGTACAAAAAGGTGAGTAATGAAAACGGAAGGATGCACAACAATCCGAGCGAGGAAACTTCCAATGCGCTTACATGACTTAATTTTTGGCGGATGGTATTCACGCTTATTCCATACAACAAGGTGGCAAGTAAAATGGCTAAAATGTGGGTTGGGGTACCTCCAAGTTTAAGTCCAAGGCTTGCGCTGACCAAGGTGCCAATGCCTAATATCCCAACCGTAATCCCCATGACCTGTAGTCGGTGAATTTTAATCCCAAAAGCGACGAATCCAATCAGCGCTGTAAAAACCGGTGTGAAACTGTTGAGGATCCCGCTTAATCCACTGCTGAGTCCAGTCCCGGCGTAGGTAAATAAAAACGATGGAATAAAGTTACCACACAATCCCACAATCAAGAAGTAAATCCCGGTTTTAGAAAACAACAAGCGGTATTTTGGAACAGAGAAGGGGAGAAAGGCCAATGCGGCAATAAGCATTCGTAAACCAGCAACCTGTTGCGCATCTAAGGTTTTGAATCCCTTCACTGGCTCCATCCCCAATTTCATAAGGATGAACGAGCTGCCCCAAACGCATCCCAGGACGACTAAAAAAAGGACACCTTTTATTTTTTTTTGCACAAACAAAGGTAAGTCTAAATATTCACCCACAATTTCCCACTTATGAAAATATTAATGAAAGCTAAAGCAGTTCTCAAAATAATTTTTTTATTGCATTGCGTTGTTGTAGATTTGCTCCATAAGTTATTAACAATTTAAATTCTGGTGGTAAAAAGTGGTAGGATTACCATTAACTTTACCCATTATAACGCTATGGCAGGTTTAGTCGGAGAATTTGAGGTAAAACTGGATGTAAAAGGACGGTTTTTGTTTCCTTCTGGTTTACGGAAGCAGCTCTCCGGTGGATCTCAGCGAGATTTTATGTTGAACAAGGGGTTTGAACAATGTTTGACCATTTACCCGCTCCCAGAATGGGAAAAGGTGAGTGCAAAACTTGAGAAAATAAACCTCTTCAACCCAAAAAACAGGATGTTTTACCGACTGTTTCACCAAGGAGCCAAGCAGGTTTCTTTGGATGGTGCAGGAAGGTTGCTCATTCCGGTTGCCCACATGGAAAGGGTAGGGTTGGTGTCGGATGTAATGCTTATTGCTTACAACGACCGCATAGAAATCTGGGATAAGGCAATGTACTTCGAGATGATCGAAGGCAACATGCCGAATTTCGCTGACCTGGCCAATGAAGTAATGGGTGATTTTAACAATGAAGAATAACTTAGCATACCACGTCCCTGTTTTATTGGAAGAAAGTGTCGATGGATTAAACCTAAATCCCGATGCTTTGGTTGTGGACGCGACCTTCGGTGGAGGCGGTCATTCTGCGTTAATTCTCTCGAAACTAGGTCCAAAGGGTAAGCTTTTCGCCATAGATCAAGATGCGGATGCCCATGCCAATGGTTTTGATGCGCCCAATTTCAAACCAATCAACGGAAATTTTCAATACTTGAAAAATCACCTTGCGATGCAAGGGGTGTCAAAGGTAGATGCAATCTTGGCAGACATCGGTGTTTCTTCCCATCAGTTCGATGCTGCTGAACGTGGTTTTAGTCTGCGGAACAATGGCCAGCTAGATATGCGGATGAACCGAAAGAACGATAACTCGGCGGCGAGTGTTTTGAATGCTTACTCGGAGTCCGATTTGCTCACGATGTTCAGGAGTTATTCTGACATTTCCAATGCATACCGATTGGTGCAGCAGTTACTGGCTTTTCGCAACATCAAACCCTTTGAGTTTACCGAAGAATTGGTAAGGGTTAGTGAGAAATGTGCCCCCAAAACAAAAGAACATAAATACATCGCACAAGTGTTTCAAGCGCTTCGGATTGAAGTAAATCAGGAAATTGAGGCGTTAAAAGCGTTGCTTTTGGCTTCTGCAGAGGTACTTAATCCGGGAGGAAGGATGGTGGTGATTTCTTACCACTCGATTGAAGATAGGCTCGTGAAAAATTTCTTCAAACGTGGATCCTTTGACGGCGAAATCACAAAGGATTTTTTCGGAAATGTCCAAAAACCTTTTGAAGAATGGAATCGTCATCCACTGGTTCCAACCGATGCTGAAATTGAAAGAAACAGCCGTGCCCGAAGTGCGAAACTTAGAATTGCCACGAAAAAATGACAGGAAATCAATTTACCTCCCACGATGATGGCGTAAAGGCGAATCCTACGCCTAAAAAACCCAAGACAACCGTGGGGATTTTAACGCAAATACTCAATGGCGATTTCTTGTCCAAGGATTTTGTCCTAAACAACATGCTTTATTTTCTCTTCATTTTCTTTCTTCTCTTCTTGGTCGTCGCTAAAGGCTATTATGGCAAGCAAGTATTGAAAGACATCCAAGAAAACCGAAGAGAGCTGGATCAAAACACATCCGATTATATCGATGCCAAAACGCGACTGGAAGAAACTACGCGAAGGTATAAGATGGCGGAAAAGCTACTAAAAAGAGAACTTGTGGAATCACAGAACGCAATCAAAGTAATCAAATCAAAGGACCTTAAACATGAGTAACGACAAGCAACCCATGGTGATTCGTGCCTATGCCTTGTACTTTGGATTTGTACTGGTCATGGGTGTGGTGTTGTATAAAACCATTATGCTTCAGGTTTCCACCGATGAGGTCGATGTGCCTGTGCGACTTAAAGACCGTTTCCCAAGGATGGGCGAAATCTTGGATGCCAACATGAGTCCCCTGTTAACCTCGGTTACCTATTACGACATTCACATGGATCCAACCGTGGTGGAACAAAAAACCTTTGATGAGGAAGTGTCAAACCTCGCAACAGGGCTTGCGCGGATGTATCCTGAAAAGTCGGGAAGGGCTTATGAAAATGCAATTCGAAGGGCAAGAGAGGAAGGGGATCGTTACCTGCTGATTCGGAAAAAAGTGACCAACGAAGAGCGAAGGAAAATCAACGAATTACCCATTTTCAACCTTGGGAGAATGAAAGGAGGGATTGTTGACAATGAAGAAACCAGCATACGAAAAGCACCGAATGGAATTCTGTTAAAAAGGACCCTTGGATATTATCGAAAGGACCAGAAGTTGGAAGTGGGGCTCGAAGGAGCTTATCATGCATACCTCGAAGGGGAAGCGGGAAAAGAAATTGAACAAAAAATAACCACTGGATGGAAAAAAACAGGTCGCTACATCAAAGAGCCCGTTGAAGGCGCTGACATCGTAACTACGTTCGACAAAGAAATTCAAGAGGTTGCGCACTCTGAGCTTGAGCGCCAATTGCGCGATATGAATGCAGAAAGTGGTACAGTTATTTTGATGGAAGTAGCTACGGGTCATGTCAAAGCAATGGTGAATCTTGACATGGATAAAAATGGAAATTTCTCTGAAAAATACAACCACGCAGTAGGTTCGCGTGAAGTGCCGGGTTCTACCTTCAAGTTGGCGTCCATTATGGCTGGATTGGAAGATGGAAAGTTTAAAATCACCGATAAGGTCAATGCCGTAGGAGTTTATAACCTTTATGCTCGAAAGTTATCCGATTCAAACCATGGATTGGGCTACGGAACGATTACCATCCAAACGGCTTTTGAACAATCTTCCAATGTCATTGCTGCCTTGATGAACCGTTCGTATAAAAACGATCCGAAAGCTTTTCTAGATCGCTTGGAAGATTTTGGGGTTACAGAACCTTTGGGCATCGAAATATCGGGTGAATTGCCTCCGAAATTTTACAAGCCAGGCGATGATGGTTGGTCTCGCTATTCCATTCCTTGGATGTCGATCGGGTATGAGTACCAACAAACGCCGCTACAAACCTGTGCTTTCTACAATGCGGTTGCAAACAATGGGACTTTCTTACGCCCCCTCTTTGTTAAAGAAATCCGCCGATCAGGAAAAGTGATTAAATCCTTTGAACCGGTCGTGCTTAGAAAAAAAATATGCTCAGATCAAACATTGAAAATCATGCAGAATTGCTTGAAAGGTGTCATGGTTAGGGGGACGGGTAAAAGATTGATTTCCTCGCAGTTCAAAATTGCGGGTAAGACAGGTACGGCCAAATTGCCAAGTAAAAACAAAACCTTCCTATCGGAATCTGAAAGTGATTTCCAAGCTTCCTTTGCAGGTTATTTTCCGGCAAACGATCCAAAGTACACCTGCGTAGTTGTCATCACCCGTCCAAAAAATGAAAAGTATGGTGCCGTTGTGTCTGGAACGGTCTTCGCAGCCATCGCCAATAAGATCTATGCCTCTAATCTTGATTACCACAAAGCCATCAATGAAAGAAAGCCTTTGGCAATGGAATTCCCGACGGTAAAAAATGGATACCACAAAGACATCACCATCGCCTTGAAAAAATTGGGAATTCGTTACCAATTAAACAGTGAGTCGCAGTGGTTACAAACAGAAAAAAACCAACAAAATGTTTTCTTGAATGCCCTGAAAGTGAAAAAAGGAACGGTTCCTAATGTCATCGGAATGTGCGCTAAAGATGCGGTTTACCTGCTAGAAAGCGAAGGAATGTCTGTCAAATTAAAAGGCTATGGCAAGGTTACACAACAAAGCATACTTGCAGGAACCAATGTGTACAAAGGGGGCGTTGTAAAATTAATTTTGGAATGAGGACCTACGAAGAAATATCAGTTGTGCTGTCGGCGAATGCATCCAACCTAAATCTTGAAGGTAGGGTGGAGACATTGACCTTTGATTCAAGAGCGGCAAAAGAAAAATCTTTGTTTTTTGCCATGGAAGGAACCCATTCTGATGGTCACGATTTTATACAAGCGGCCTATGAATTAGGTTGTCGGGCAGTCGTGGTCCACAAAGAAGTGGTTTGCCCTTCAGACATGACTGTGTTTCAAGTGCTAAATACCCGTGATGCGTTTGCCATTGCATCCTGTGAATGGCATAACCACCCATCCAAAAAATTGAAACTTATTGGCGTTACGGGGACCAATGGAAAAACGACCACCACCACCTTGCTTTTCAATCTTTTCACAAGTTTGGGTTTTAAATGTGGCTTGCTTTCAACGGTCGTAAATAAAATTGGCATCCGCGATATCGTGTCAACCCATACCACGCCGAATGCATTCGATTTGAATCAGTTGTTGGATGAAATGGTGGTTGAAGGTTGTGCCTATTGTTTTATGGAAGTCAGTTCCCATGCCATCCACCAAGCGAGGGTGTTGGGATTGGATTTTGCCGGTGGTGTTTTCACGAACATAACCCACGACCATTTGGACTACCACAATACTTTTTCGGAATACATTTCCGTTAAAAAAGCATTTTTTGATTCCCTTCAGGGCGATGCCTTTGCGCTTACCAATGTCGATGACAAAAATGGGATGGTCATGCTCCAGAATACAAAGGCGAAGACATACACGTATGGGCTAACCAAAATGGCAGACTACAAAGGGGTCGTTTTGGAAAATGAGCTTACCGGATTGTTGCTAAAAATCAACCAATATGAAGTTCATTCTCAATTGATTGGAAAATTTAACGCATCGAATTTATTGGCTGTTTTTGGGGTGGCCAATCTTCTTGGTTTTCAGGAATTAGAGGTGCTGCAAGCCATGTCGTCCCTGCAATCGGTGGATGGAAGGTTTCAGTTTTTTACAAGCACCGAGAAGGTTACCGTCGTGGTTGATTATGCGCATACGCCTGACGCCTTAGAGAATGTGCTAAAAACCATCGCGCTGTTTCATAAAGAAAATCAAAAGGTCATTACCCTGGTGGGGTGTGGTGGTGATCGCGACAAAGACAAACGCCCAGAAATGGCGAAAATCGCACAAAAATTTAGTACCCAAGTTATTTTGACTTCAGACAATCCACGCACAGAAAACCCAGAAGTCATCTTACAAGAAATGAATGCAGGGATTGATGTGAATCTGCCCATTCCTGTATTGATGATATCAGACAGAAAACAAGCAATCCAAACCGCCTCATTGCTTGCGCAGAAAGGAGACATCGTGCTGATTGCGGGAAAAGGACATGAGAAATACCAAGAGATAGCCGGAGTTAAACACCCCTTTGATGATTTTGAAAACGCAGTACATTTTTTTAATAAAACCAAATCTTAAATTATGCTCTACTACCTTTTTAATTTTTTAGATACGTACAATTTTCCAGGTGCTGGATTGTTCGATTTCATTTCCTTTCGTGCCTCAATGGCCCTTATCCTTTCACTGATTATTTCCATTGTGATTGGTAAAAAACTCATTCAAAAACTCCGCAACCAACAAATTGGTGAAACGGTCAGAGACCTTGGGCTTGCAGGACAAATTGAAAAATCTGGAACGCCAACCATGGGAGGACTAATCATCCTAATGTCTATTTTGATTCCAACCTTGCTTTTTGCAAAACTGCATAACGTATACGTAATCACCATGATCATTGCCACTTTTTGGTTAGGGTTGATTGGTTTCATTGATGACTACATCAAAGTATTCAAGAAAAACAAAGAGGGACTTAAAGGAAGATTCAAAATCGTTGGGCAAATAGGTGTGGGAATCATTGTTGGTTCAATCCTTTATTTTTCAAGCGATGTGAAAGTTCACAAGCGAGTAGATTCAGATTATAAATTGGCAAAAGATGAGTACTTCGTTACGCATCAACATGTCCAAGAAAAAAACGAAAAGTTTAAATGGATTGCTACCGATGACATGACCACTACCATTCCATTCATCAAGGGAAATGAATTTAATTACAATTGGCTCATTGGTGATTCTAACAAATCCTATGGATGGTTGCTTTTTATTCCCATCGTGATTTTCATTGTGATTTCAGTTTCCAATGGTGCAAACATGACCGATGGCTTGGATGGTTTGGCAACCGGAACCTCTGCCATTGTTGGACTTGCACTTGCCGTTTTTGCCTACATAAGTTCCAATGCGCGCTTTGCCGATTACCTCAATGTCATGTACATTCCAATGGCTGAAGAATCGGTGATTTTTATTGCCGCTTTCGTGGGTGCCTGCATTGGATTTCTTTGGTACAACTCCTATCCCGCCCAAGTTTTCATGGGTGATACAGGCAGTCTTGCCCTCGGAGGAATCATTGCCGTTTTTGCCATTTCAATCCGAAAGGAACTGCTCATTCCTGTCCTATGCGGCGTTTTTCTCATTGAGAACCTGTCCGTTATGCTGCAAGTGGGATATTTTAAATACACCAAAAAAGCATTCGGGCAAGGCAGGCGGATTTTCCTCATGGCGCCCCTTCATCACCATTACCAGAAAAAAGGAATGCATGAATCCAAGATTGTATCTAGGTTTTGGATTGTGGCCATTTTACTCGCAGTGGTAAGCATCGTTACCTTGAAATTAAGATAGAATTGTTTGAAACTGTAAAAAATATCGTCGTCTTGGGCGCTGCGGAAAGCGGTGTCGGTGCTGCCATTTTAGCCAAAATGAAGGGTTTTGAGGTATTCGTTTCCGACAACGGGGCTTTGAAGCCATCTGCCATACTGGAGTTGGAAACCTACCAAATTCCGTATGAAGGGAATGGGCATTCCTTGGAAAAAATCCTTCTCGCAGATCTCGTTGTAAAATCTCCGGGCATTCCAAACCATGTACCTGTTATCGTCGCCCTAAAAGAAAAAGGCATTTCCGTGATTTCTGAAATAGAATTTGCCCAACCCTTTTCCAAAGGTAAAACCATTTGCATTACAGGTAGCAACGGAAAAACCACCACCACGCTTTGGATTCACCACATCTTAAAAAAGGCCGGGTTGAACGTTGGGCTGGCAGGCAATGTTGGTCACAGCTATGCGAAGCAAGTGGCCCTAGACGACCAAGATTATTTTGTTTTGGAGCTGAGCTCCTTTCAATTGGATGACATGTTTGAATTTAAAGCGGACATCGCAATCCTTACCAACATTTCTCCAGATCATTTGGACCGCTATGATTACAAAATGGAAAAATATGTAGCAGCTAAGTTTCGCATCCTCCAAAACATGGACGAAGAAGGGTGTTTCATTTACAACGCGGATGATGAAACCATTTTACAGACCCTAAACAAAACCAAAACCCCTGCCATCAAAGCCCCTTTCTCCCTTAAAAAAGAACTTGAGTTCGGGGGATTTATTCACGATAAACAACTAATCATAAACATAAAACAACAACTAACTATGAACATTCATGACCTCGCCCTTAAAGGCAAACACAACGCGCAAAACGCACTCGCAGCAGGAATTGCCGCAAGATTATTGGAAATCCGTACCGGATTGGTCCGCGAAAGCCTTATGGATTTTGAAAATGTAGAGCATCGTTTGGAATTCGTCGCCAAAGTAAATGGCATTGACTTTATAAACGATTCAAAAGCCACCAATGTCAATGCGGCTTGGTATGCACTGGAAAGCATGGAAAATCCTACCGTCTGGATCGTAGGTGGGGTAGACAAAGGAAATGACTACTCGGAACTCACTTCGATTGTGGCTGAAAAAGTGAAAGCCATTGTTTGTTTAGGAAAAGACAACGAGAAAATCATCGAAGCATTTTCAACGTTGGTGGATACCATTGTAGAAACTGAAAGCGCCTCAGAAGCTGTGAAATTAGCCAACAAATTGGCATCTAAAAGCGACACAGTATTGCTTTCGCCTGCTTGTGCAAGTTTTGACCTTTTTGAGAATTATGAAGACCGTGGAAACCAATTTAAAAAAGCGGTTAGAAACTTATAATTCGAATGGAAACTAAAAAGAACAGCCTCGGAAAGGATTTAATTGTCCACCGAAAAGAATCCTTGAAAAAGGCGGCTTTGACCTCAATACAACCCCGGGGAAAGTATTTTGGATTTGACGTCTTTACCTGGCTGGATGCACCGGTTGATTCCTTGTCGGCGACCTTGAATTCTATGCCTTTTCCCATTCATTGGGTGGTTTCAAGTGCCTATTTGAATATCCTTGCAGAGAATGGATTTCAACAGTTTACCAATGTGGCCAAAGTCTACATTATGGGGGATGCAAATGTGAATTTCTTTCCTGGCGATTTTGTCGTTTGCCACGACATTAAAGAAGTGATTTCCTATGAAGAACTGGGCCAAACACGGGGCGCCTTGATTCTTACGTTGATGGGTTCAGAAGGTCTGGATACCATAAATGAATTGTGCTATTACCTGAAAGCGATACAAGGCCAATGAAAACCTTCCTCCAAAAATACCTTAAAGGTGACATGGTTATTTGGGTGATTACCCTGCTGCTTTTGGCATTGTCCATAGTTACCGTATACAGTTTTGTTCCCATCTTAGTGAAAATGGAGGGAAGTACACCCTTTCACTACCTAATCAAACATTTTATTTATGTAGTCTTGGGTTTTATGAGTATCTACTTTATCCATCGTTTGGATTCAAAATACATTTCCCAGATTGCTAAATTCAGCTACTACTTCTCAATAGCCTTGTTAATTTTCACCTTTTTCTTTGGAAAAGAAGTGAATGGGGCAGGACGTTGGGTCGCCATTCCTTTGATTGGCATCACTTTTCAATCCTCCGATTTGGCCAAACTCGCCTTATTTTTGTATTTATCGAAATTACTCGTCCGCAATAAACCTTTCCTGAATGATTGGAAAAAAGGAATCCTTCCACTGATGGTACCCATTGTGGTGATTTGCGCATTGATTTTTAAAGACAACTTATCCACCGCCTTACTCCTTTTTGCACTTTCCATGACCATTCTTTTTATTGGACAGGTTCCATTCTCAAAATTGTTGACCATGGCAATGGCGGGTGTTTTATTGTTGGTTTTTGCCATTGGTGTGCATACCGCACTCCCTCAATTAAACCTTCTCCCGCGGCTTGAAACATGGAAAAATCGGATGACCAATAAAATCGGGACCGATCAAAATGTTTTGGAAAATGCACAGGCCTTGGATGCGAGGCGCGCCATCCATTCGGGTTCATTTACAGGTCAAGGGGTCGGTGATGGAAAACTAAAAGAATACATCCCTGAAGCATACGCTGATTTTTATTACGCAAGCTTTGTAGAAGAATTTGGATCCGTCTTCGCCATCATACTCATTTTTATGTACCTCGTACTGCTTCATCGCATCATACGCATTGGACTGAAGTCAACAAGTCTTTTTGAGACTTATGTTTGCATGGCCATCGGACTGCATTTGCTGTCTCAAGCGAGCATCAACATGTTGGTGTGTACAGGGGTTTTTCCTGTAACAGGACAAAACATGCCTTTTTTGGCAATGGGAGGTTCGGCACTCATCATGGCATGTGTGTCCATTGGCATTGTTCAATCGTTCGCTGTAAAACAAAATGCAGTTAAGAACCAAGAAAATCAAGCGTCATGACAGTAAAGCGTGTAATTATCTCAGGAGGCGGAACCGGTGGACATGTCTATCCAGCCCTAGCCATTGCAGAAGAATTGAAGAACACCTTCCCAAACATTGAAATCCTTTTCATTGGTGCCATGGGCAGAATGGAAATGGAAAAAGTTCCCGCGGCAGGATTTAAAATTCAAGGACTTAAAATTGCCGGGTTTAATCGCTCAAAACCATGGAAAAACATCGGATTGCCGTGGAAAATATTCTCAAGTCTCTGGGATGCAAGAAAAATCATCACCGCATTTCAACCTGAATTGGTGATTGGAGTGGGGGGATATGCCAGTGGTCCAACCCTAAAAATGGCCAATTGGTTGAAAATACCCACCGTTATTCAAGAGCAAAATTCCCTTCCAGGAAAAACAAATTTACTCCTTGCGAAAAAAGCCAAAGCCATCTGCGTTGCTTACGAAAACATGGATCGTTACTTTCCCAAAGATAAAATTTACCTAACAGGGAACCCTGTTCGACAAGACATCCTTGATTTGGCGTCAAAAAAAGACATGGGATTGGAATACTACCACCTAAAGCGCAGTAAAAAAACAGTTTTGGTTATGGGCGGAAGTCTCGGTGCAAGGACCTTGAACCAAGCCATGAAAAATCATTTTGAAACCATCGAAACATTATCAGATGTTCAATTTCTTTGGCAGTGTGGCAAGGTGTATCATCAAGAATTGGCGTCGTTAAGCTTGCCCGAAAATGTTGTGCTTCGACCTTTCTTGGATCGCATGGATTTGGCATATGCTGCAGCTGATTTTATGGTTTCAAGGGCTGGAGCGACTTCAATTTCGGAATTGGCCATCGTAGGCAAACCTTGTGTTTTGGTTCCATCGCCCAATGTGTCCGAAGACCACCAAACTAAAAATGCAGAAGCATTGTCTACGAAAAATGCAGCCATTCTCCTCAAAGATGCAGATGCCGCCGCAGAATTGATCAAGGTGCTAAAAAGCACCTTGGAGGACGACGATCAGCTTGCGTTGTTGGCTTCGGAAATACGTAAAATGAGCCTACCCAATGCCACCAAAGAAATTGTGCAAATTTGTTTGAATCAACTGAAAAAATGACAACCCAAAAGACACCTAACAAACACATTTTTTTCATCGGCGTTGGAGGCATAGGCATGTCCGCCGTCGCCAGGTATTTTCTTCATTTTGGTTACAAGGTATGGGGCTACGATAAGGTAACAACCGACCTTACAGAAACCCTAGAAAAGGAAGGCGTTTCAGTATCCTACCAAGATGAATGGCTGTCACAGTACGACGCATTCACACCAGATACTACTGAGGTGGTATACACACCGGCCATTCCTGAATCCAATGTACTTAGGACCCTGTTTGAACAAAAGGGATTTAAATTGATGAAACGCGCAGAAGCACTCGGTACCATTACCCGTATGTCAGACAGTTTATGCGTTGCCGGAACACATGGTAAGTCTACGACATCAGCCATGGTTGCCTACCTTTTAAGCAATTCACAAGACAAATGCAATGCGTTCCTAGGTGCCATTGCCGCCAATTTTAACAGCAACTTTCTTATCTATGAGAAGGCCAGATATACCGTCGTTGAAGCCGACGAATTTGACCGCTCCTTCCTGCATTTGTCACCCTTTGCATCCATTGTTACCAATGTGGACCCCGATCATCTCGACATTTATGGTACCCACGATAAATTTTTTGAAGGATTTCGCCAGTATGCGCTGAAAATCGATCCGAACGGTGTTTTGGTGGTTAAAGAAGGCATTCAACTTCATACCCTTTGTCGACAAGTGACCTATGCTGTCGAATCGATTTCCGCCACCTATTCTGTCTTTAACATTCGACAAGCGCCTACGGGATGTTTGATTGACATAAGGACACCTCAAGGAAATTTTTACGATGTCTCAATCGGAATTGCAGGAATACATAATGCGGAGAATGCATTGGCAGCCATTGCGTTGCTTCTCGAAATTGGATACAGCCCACAGACGTTTTTACCTGCGTTTGAAAATTTTAGAGGACTTAAACGAAGGTTTGAGTGGATTTACCAAGGAAACAACATTCAGTTTATCGACGATTATGCCCATCATCCAACCGAAATAAATCGTTTGGTTTCATCACTCAGGGCGCTTTATCCCAATAAGAAACTCATTGGCATTTTTCAACCCCATCTTTTCACGAGAACCCGAGATTTTGGGGATGATTTTGGTCGAGAATTGGCCCTTTTGGATGAGGTCATACTTTTGCCCATTTATCCCGCTCGAGAAAAACCCATCCAAACCATTGATTCAGAATGGCTGCTAACAAAAATACCCAATCGAAACAAAATGCTTGTTGACAAAAGCCTTTTGTTGGAGAAAATGAAAGGGGTGCGCGATGCCGTTGTGGTTTGCATCGGAGCGGGTGACATCGATCGTTTGGTGCTCCCTATCAAAGAAATTTTAGCATTAAATGATACCCAACCATGAAAAAATGGCTTAAAATTACCTTGATTGCAGTGTTTGCCGTTTTGAGCATTGGGCTGTTGGTGATGTCCTTGGCTAAGGCCAAAAAGAGAATTTTAGATGAACCAAAAATTGTGATCCATGTGGAAGGAGGAGAAGCCTTCTTAAATCGACAAGAATTGTTTAACCGCATCGTTCGTTTGCATCTTTTTCACGACAAAATGGAGTCGAGTGAACTCAAAATTGGAGAGATTGAAAGTGAAATCCGGAAAATGGAAGAGGTAAAAACAGTGCGTGTGTTCAAATACCTAGGAGGAAAATGGAAAATTGAAGTCGAACTACGCAAACCCATTGCACGCATATTTGCGACCAGCGGAGATTCTTACTACCTTGACAGCGAAGGATTTACCATTTCTAAATCAGATTTGCATACCGCGCGCGTTTTGGTGTTTTCAGGACATATCAATGAAAATCTGAGGCTCCAAAATACCCAAGTAATTATTAACAACGATTCCTTGAAAAATATTAAAAAACTCGACGATATGTATCGAATTTCAAATTATGTTTGTACGGATCCGATTTTACATCCATTGATAGGGCAGGTTTATTTGGAAAAGGACGGCGATTTCGTCCTAATCCCATTGATTGGTGACCAAAAAATTGTGTTTGGAACCGCTTACAGTGATGAACAAGTTCGTGAAAAATTTGAGCGTTTGAAGATTTTTTACAAGGAAGGATTGCCTTACGAAGGTTGGGAAAAATATTCGGAAATTAATTTAAAATATGATGGACAAATCGTATGTAGAAAACGGGTCGGAAAATAAGGCCACTCGAAAGGTAAATGTAATGATCGGGTTGGATATAGGTACAACCAAGATTGCGTGTTTTGTGGGAGTTAAAAACGATCATGGAAAAATTGAAATCATTTCCATGGGTAAGAGTGAGTCCCATGGCGTGATGCGCGGAGTGGTTTCGAACATTGAAAGGACCATTCAATCTATTGTTTTGGCCGTACAAAGTGCGCAAGAACGAGTATTGTCCGGGAATTTGGTGATTAACAACGTAAATGTAGGAATCGCAGGTCAACACATCAAAAGCCTTCAGCATCGTGGCATTTATACCCGAAATACGGATAAGGGTGAAATTTCTCAAAGAGACGTAGACGCACTCATCGATGATATGTATCGTTTGGTTATGAAACCGGGTGAAGAAATTATTTCTGTATTTCCTCAGGAATACATTGTGGATAACGAGCAAGGCATTAAGGACCCCATCGGAATGGCTGGGGTTCGCTTGGAAGCAAACTTTCACATCCTAACCGGTCACGTATCGAATGTCACCAACATAAAGACCTGTGTCGAAAGATCTGGTTTGAGTATTAATGAAATTATATTAGAACCCATTGCGTCCGCAGAGGCCGTGTTAAGCCAAGAAGAAAAAGAAGCAGGTGTCGTACTTGTTGACATTGGTGGAGGTACTACCGATGTAGCCATTTTTTATGAAGGCATCATCCGTCATACCGCAGTCATTCCTTTTGGAGGGAATGCAATTACCGAAGACATCAAGTCAGGATGTAAAATCCTACAGAGAAATGCCGAAGCCGTGAAGGTGAAGTTTGGCAGCGCTTTGGCAAGTGAGAGCAAGGAAAATGAATTGGTATGCATTCCAGGTTTAAGAGGGCGTGAACCTAAAGAAATTAGGTTGTCTACCTTAGCTGGAATCATTCAAGCGCGAATGGAAGAAATCATTGAAATGGTTTTTGTGGAAATTCAAAATTCTGGTTACGAAGACAAACTCATTGGTGGAATTGTTGTCACAGGAGGCGGGTCTCAATTGAAACACCTTCCGCAGCTAATTGAGTATGTTACTGGCTTGGATACAAGAATTGGTTACCCAACGGAACACCTGGCCAATACCAACCAAATTGAAGACATCAAAAGCCCAATGTATGCCACCGGAATTGGACTCGTATTAAAAGCTTTCGAAAATCATGAAAGAGGTGGATACCAAGAAAGTACATCTCCAATCAGTGAAGTAAGAACCCACACAGACGTGCGCAAAAGAGGAAACTTTTTCTCCAAATTGATATCCAAAGAAGGATTAAAGAAAATGGAAGATTTTTTCCTAAAAGAAGACGAAAACAACGATAATAAATAATTTAAATTAAAATAGAAATGTTCGATATCCCTAAAGAAATGTCAGCCATCATTAAAGTAATTGGCGTAGGTGGCGGTGGAAGCAATGCCGTGAATTATATGTATAACCAAGGAATTAAAGGGGTAGACTTTATCGTTTGTAATACCGATTGTCAAGCCCTTGACACCTCTCCCGTTCCTTATAAAATTCAATTGGGAAAAACCTTGACCGAAGGAAGAGGGGCAGGTATGAATGCTGAAATTGGTATGAATGCTGCCTTTGAAAACATCGATGAGATCAGAGAAGTCCTTTCGAAGAATACAAAAATGGTATTCATCACCGCTGGAATGGGTGGTGGAACAGGTACAGGTGCCGCGCCAGTGATTGCGCAAGTTGCGAGAGAACTGGGAATCCTGACCGTTGGGATCGTAACCACGCCCTTTGATAGAGAAGGTCCTCGTAGAATATTACAAGCCTCTGAAGGATTGGAACGCATGAGGCAGTATGTGGATACCCTCTTGGTAATTAACAACGAAAAACTAAGATTTACAGGGAAAAGCCTTGGGGTTACCCAAGCATTTCATCAAGCGGATGACATCTCTGCCATTGCTGCAAGAGGAATCGCTGAGGTAATCTCCGTTACAGGATATATCAATGTGGATTTTAATGATGTGAATACCGTACTTAGAAACAGTGGTCAAGCCTTGATGGGAAGTGCATCAGCTGAAGGGGATGACAGAGCCCTTAAAGCGGTAAAAGCTGCAATGAACTCTCCGCTCCTTAGCGAAGATGACATCCATGGTGCTAAATTTGTCTTGCTTAACATTACCTACGGAGAAAAAGAAGCCTTGATGGATGAAGTTATGGAAATAACGGATTTTATCCAGGATGCTGCAGGTGAAGGTGCTGAAGTAATTTGGGGACATGGTTTAGATACAACCCTTGGTGAAAAATTGAGCATTACCGTCATTGCTACCGGATTTTCGTCCAATGAAAATTCAACGTATGTTGCCCCAGAAAGAAAAGTGATGGTGCTTGACGAAGACTTGAAAAAAGAAATCGTTTCTCCATTAAACTCCCCTTTACAATCTGCACAAACGCAAACCATACCTACAAAAACCATTCAAGAGCCATATTTGGTAAGCGAGGAAACTGTAAACGAGGCGCCCGCTGCACCTGAAGTTTTGGATACCAACACCTTCATGAATCAACCGCAGTCAGCTCCTGTGAAACCGGAACCAGCACCCGTAAACACCATCAAACATGATTTGTTTGGAAGCAATGAAGTACAAGATTCCAATTCAACCATTGAATGGAATGTGGAAAACGTTAACCCAACCATTTTTGATTTAACCGAAGAACTTAACCCTGTTGGGAATGTACAACAGCCTGAGGCACCCGTTGCGGAACAGCCAGAAGTAATTCGACACGTATTGGTAGACGATGCGGCGGATAAGGTTCGCAATTACAGAATTCAATCTACCGTTCTTCCTGAAGAAGCACAAAGAAGAAACGAGGAAAGAGTTGCAAAACTTCAAGAAATCACTTCCAAAATTCAAAATGCAGAAAGCATTATGGAATTTGAAAATGAGCCGGCATACATGAGAAGAAATTTAGATGTCACCGAAGAAACACCCAGCAAAGAAAACAATGTGAGCCGCTTTGGTTTGTCAAGCAACAACAATGGCGAAAGTGGTCTTGGAAACAACAGTTATTTACATGACAACGTCGACTAATGGGAATAGCAACGACCATCAACGATCAAATTAAGCAGGCAATGCTTGCGAAGGATAAAGTCAAACTTTCTGCATTGCGCGATGTGAAGTCCAAAATCCTTTTGGAAGCGACCTCAGGCGCCGGAAACGAAGTAAGTGATGAAGTAGCCATTAAAATTTGCATGAAACTGCACAAGCAGCGAATGGAAACCTACGAAATTTACATTACCCAAGGTAGACCCGAATTGGCAGAAGAAGAATTGTTGCAGGCGCAAGTAATCGAAGCTTTTCTTCCGAAACAACTTACAGAAGCAGAAATTGATTTGGAAATTGCAGCAGCCATTCAATCCGTAGGGGCATCTGGACCCCAAGACATGGGTAAAGTGATGGGAATTCTTTCTGCAAAATTAGCAGGTAAAGCAGATGGAAAAGTGATTTCTTCACGTGTAAAAGAAGCCCTGAATTCCTAATCCCTTCACAGTGATGGATGATACGTTTTTAACAGCACGTGTTTTTGCGGATGTCATTCGTTCTCTAAACGCAGCAGGAAACGCTCCCGCAACCTCCACCAATTATTCCTTCAAGGATCAATCAGACAATCTTTGGGTGTCCCGAACGAGTGTGGATAAAATGTATTTTCAAGAAACGGATTTTTTGAGAATTGATGAGAAGGGTATACCTCAAGCTCCATTCGCAGATCAGAAAGCCTCTGCTGAAACAGACATCCATTGTGCGCTTTACGAACTCTTTCCGGATACCAAGGTGATCTTGCACAGCCACTCCTTGTACCCTGTTTTACTGTCCTCCTTAAACCAATCCTCGATGCTGTTTGAAGGATTTGAAATTCAAAAAGGTCTTAGAAAGGTGACTACCCATGAGGGCCAAATTCTCATCCCCATTTTGAAGAATAGCCAAGACATGAAGGACATTCGCGACCAAATTCACCAAAGACTTCCGGAGTTGAAATATGGGGTGTTCATGATAGAAAAGCATGGATTTTATGCTTGGGGAACTTCCTTGTTCGAAGCCAAAAGGTATTTGGAAACCTTCAACTATCTTTGTGAATGTCTTTGGAAATTAAACAATAGGTAAACAAATGGCCATTTTATCCATTCCAGAAAAGAACGTGAATATCCACGATGCTGCAGAAATCAAGGATTTTCTACGTAAGCTTGACGTGTATTTTGACCAATGGTCTTGCTCGGTTGTTTTTGACGATTCAGCAACGCAAAATGAAATCTTAGCGGCCTATGCTTCTGACCTGAAACCTTTTATGGACCGAGGTGGTTACCTTACCGCAGATGTCATTTCCATCCATAAATTAACGGAGAATTATCCCGCGATTCGCGCCAAATTTCTCGCTGAACATACCCATAGCGAAGATGAAATTCGTTTTTTTGTCGATGGGCAAGGACATTTTTGGTTTAACATAGAAGGAAGTCCTGTTTTTAATGTGTTGTGTGAAAAGGGAGACTTAATTAGCGTTCCCGCAGGCACAAAGCATTGGTTTGATGCAGGCGCAGAGGATCCTTTCGTGAAAACCATTCGTATTTTTATGGATGAAACAGGTTGGATTCCTGAGTATACCCAATCGGGAATTGAGAAAAATTTCTTGAAATGAGCTTTCTTGAAAACATCCGTTGCATTGTAACTGACATTGAGGGTACTACCACTTCCGTGTCTTTTGTTTATGAGGTGTTGTTTCCCTATTTTCGGGCCCACGCATTGGACTGGGAATCCGATCAATCAGATGCGTTTAGCTCTGTTTTGAAGGAAACTTCAGACCTCGTCCTTTTGGAAGAAAACCAAAGAATAACAGACAGCAAAGGGCTTATCCAGAAATTAATTGAATGGTCTTTGTTAGATCGAAAAATTTCGGTGTTGAAGTCGTTTCAAGGAATGGTATGGGAGCAAGGATATCTACGCGGTGAGATCCTTGGCCATGTCTATGCAGATGTAAAACCCTCTTTAATCCGATGGAAAGACCAAGGCATCGTCTTGGCGGTATTTTCATCGGGTTCCGTCCCTGCTCAGAAATTATTGTTTGGCCACTCACAAGAAGGGGATTTGAATGCATTGTTCACAGCGAATTTTGATACCCATACGGGAATGAAAAAGGACCATGGCACCTATGCCATCATTGCCGAAAAATTAAACTTCGACCCTCGAGAAATTTTATTTCTGTCAGATGTGGTTGCAGAATTACAAGCCGCTTCATTGGCTGGAATGCAAACCTTACAGTTGGTTCGTCCGGGTACGGTGGCCGATTGGAAGCATTGTGTTAACAATTTTCAAGAAATTACCTAAAAAAAAAGCCTCCCCGAAGGAAGGCTTTTTAAAAGTGTTATGTGCTTATTTTTGAATCATTAGTTTTTGTGAGGTGCTATTTTTACCATTTGAAACGGTTACAAAATAAACGCCATTTACCAAGTTTTCAGTTGAAAGCGTAGTGTTTAAACCATTCATCGTGGTAGACTGAACCACTTTACCAGTTAGGTCCAAAATACGAACTTCACCCATATTTGCTGCAGTTAAGGTTAGCGTAACCTCATTTTTCGCTGGATTCGGTGTGAGTTGGAATGCTTGGATACCTTCAGCGTTTGAAATGCCTGCTGCTTGGTCGAAGTTCATTCGAACCATAGCTTGAGAGGAGGTATAGTACCAAGTTTGGTTCGTATAGTCGTAATAGAAAACCGTAGATACTGGCGCACCACCTGCAGCTGCTACAACCAAGTCATTCGAGGCACCACCGTCACCATAAGATCCAACCATTGCCAAATAGGTTTCTCCGGCAAGTAAGGCTTGTGGCGTTTGCAAAGCAAAGGTGTGTTTTTGGCCTAAATCTGCTGCCAATAGTACATAAGGAAGGGATTCATCAACGAAATCAAAATCTCCGGTTGTTGGGTTCACATAGTATAATTTTGCAAAAATTTCCGCGCCTTCTGCAGCTGTGGCAGAAATGACACCATCAATGCCATAAAGGGTTGCATTTGTAAAAATATCATAGGCAGGACCCGCTTCAAATCCTTGTCCGGAGTTATACAATCCACCCGTTATGACGTCTTTGTCTCTTGCATAAATATAATTGTTAACGGAAATGTTGATGTCACCCAAGGTGTTGTTCGTCATGTCAATTTCTACTTGACTTGAACCCACATTCACCTCAACCGTATGTGAAGCAACGGTAGCCGTTGGCGTAAATGTAGCTGTACACCATAGCGTGTCTTCTGTACCTGCAGCAATCGCTGTTGGACTTGAGAGACCTGAATATACCGCATTTATGTTGGCAGTATAGATTACATCCGCTATGTTTTGAACCCCAATGTTTTGGGCAATGCCTCCAAAGTTGATCGGAGCCACTTGTGCCGTCGGAATTTGATAATACGCCAATCTTTTCCCAAAAGCCCCATCGGTACCCCATGTTAAGCTGCGAAGTTTTAAATCATAGGGATCTGTTTCAGTGATTTTGATGTCATCTACCGCCCAATACCAACCCCAATTACCTTGGTAGTTCAACTGTACCATTACGCTGTCATTTCCCCCTGCAATTGCTGAAATATTTACAGATGCTATGTCGGGATTTGCTGTGTTTTGAGCGGTTACTTCTGTACCGTCTGTGATGAAGAAATCTGTCCAAGTAGTCCCTCCGTTGTTACTTATGCGTACAATTCGGGTGTCATTGTAGGTTCTGTAGGATTGCTCCAATACCAAACTTACATTTGGATATGCACTGCAATCAATCATCCCTGTGTAGGTCATGTTTGCATTTTGATTTCCATTTTGTCCCTGCGCATCCGAATTGATAAACGCAAAACCATTTCCTACCGTTGTAAACAAGGCAGGGCTTAACGCAGTTACGGGAATGGTGTCCGCTGCGGTGGTAATGCACCAATCCAGAAAAGGCGAAGAAGTGTTGTTGTAAGTCCAATTCGCGCCGTTGGAAAAGTCATTGGACCAAATGGTTACGCCTTTTTCTGTGTGACCTGCGGATTTTTGTGCAACCGTTTCAAACTGGGCATATTTGTTTTTTAAAGATACATCTGTGATTTTTCCTTGAGCCAAGAGAAACCCAGCGAAAAGTACAAAAGCGCTAAATAGGTAGATTTTTTTCATTTTATTAAATTAATGTTATTCAAATTTAAAGATATAAAAAAAGAGGCTCAATTGAGCCTCTTTTCACTTTATAACAAAGATTTTTTAGTTTTTAACAACTACTTTTTTCGTAGAAGTAACGCCGTTAGACATTACGTTTACGGTATACAAACCATTGCTTAATTTTTCAGTATTTACGGTCAACGTAGAAGTACCATTCAAAGAAGTTAAAGTGTTTTGGTAAACAACTTTTCCAGAAATGTCCATCATGGATACAGCAACCGAACCGTTTGTGTTTCCAGAAATTGAAACGGTAGTATTTCCGTTTGCAGGGTTAGGATACACTTCAAAAGCATTCAATAAAGAATTCTCAGCAATGTTTGCATTGGAGAAGTTCATTCTTACCATAGGTGTAGAGGTTGTGTAGTACCAAGTCGTATTGGTCATGTCGTAATAGTATGAAGTTTGCGCTTCAGAAACACCACATGTACCTACCACTAAATCATCTGTGGCACCACCGTCTCCGTTAGAACCAGCAACGACCAAATAAGATTCGTTTGCATTCAACGTAAATGCACCTCCTTGTAAAGGCAAGGTAATCAATGCGTCAATTTCGTTTGCTGTTAGCGTGTATGGGGCAGACTCATCAACATAAACGAAATCGCCAGTTGCAGGGTCAATAGAGTACAATTTAACATACATTTCAGTTCCAACATTTGTATTTGGGTGAATGTAAACATCAATTGCAGAAAGATCATCTCCAGCATACATATCAAAGATGTTTCCTACTTCAAAACCCATCCCTTGGTTAAATGAACCACTTGCCAAGTTGTCTAAGTCACGTGCATAGATGTTTTGGTTTACTGCGATGGTTGCTGCATTCGTAACGGTATTGTCCGCTGGATTTGCATCTATGTTTGCAGATTGTACCCCAGCATTTACAGTGTAATTTGCAACCGTAGCAGGAGGTGTGAAAGAAGCAGTACAAGGAACTGTATCAAATGCAAAAGCGTTGATCATCATTGGAGCAGAAGTTCCAGAGTATGCGCCTGCTTGAAGTCCAAAGGTTACTGTTTGATTTTGCGCACCAAGGTTTGTTACAATCCCAGAAAAGGCAATCGCAGTTACTTGAGCAGTAGGTATTTGGTAGTAAGGCAATCTTGCTCCCCAAGGTCCTGTTGAACCCCAGTAGATACCTGTTACAGCTAAATCAAAATCGTCTGGTGTCGTAATTTTAACATCATCAACTGCCCAGAACCAATCATAAGCACCTGTATATTTAAAACCGATACGAACACTGTCTTTGTTACCGATTTCGTTGGAAAGATTTAATTGAATGGTAGCAGGGTTGGTTGTGTTTGTATTCGTTGCCATTGCACCGTTTACTTCAATTTCTTGCCATGAATTTCCGCCATTCGTAGAATATACTACGTAGGTATTTTCCATAAACCTTCTGTGAGAATGTTGGAATATAAGCAATACATCCGGCTCACCTGTTAAGTCGATGTTTTGGTTGTAAACGATTCTAGCATTTTGGGTAGCATTTACTCCGGCTGCATCCGAATTAATCAAAGCATAACCATTTGCTGCTGTTGTAAAACCAGCAGGCTTAAGAGCCGTTACAGGAACAGCATTCAAGTTTGTCGTAATGGCCCAATCACCTGAGGTATGAGGAGGCGTTGCTGCTGGAAAATTAGACGGTGTCCATTGTGCGGGGTTCGAAAAATCATTAGACCAAAGCGTAATGCCTTTAGTGGTTGCGATGTTTCCTTTGGGTGCTTTAATTTCAAGCGATTCGAATTTTTTGGCAGTTAACGCAGGTGCATTGTGTTTTTGCGCCAACGCGGAAACACCAATTACCAACATACCAAAAAAGCTAATGTAGACTTTTTTCATAATGATATAATTTTAAGTTAATTCTAAGGACAAATCTAAGCATTCGGGTTTATAAATGCAATAAGATTTTAATACTTTTTATTTACGTTTCACGCGAAAATAAATAGTCCAACAGAGATTGTAATTCTGTAGTGTCAAGCGCTGTAGAAAGCGTGGCTAAAGTTTGTTCCGCTTGGGAATGGTATTTTTTCTGGGTGGCTTGGCAATATTCAATTACACCGCAGGACGTAAACAAACTTTTAATTTTTTCTATTTTAATAGCTGGGTTAACTTCCTGTATAAGATTTTTATAGCTTTCCTTTTGACTTTCGTTGGAAAGTGCTTCAAATGCTGTGACCAAAAGCGTCTTTTTATCGCACAAGATATCCCCCCCGATTTGCTTGCCAAATTTTTCTGGATCCCCAAAAGCATCTAACAAATCATCTTGAATCTGAAAGGTTATGCCAAGTTGTTCTCCAAAAACATACAAAAGATCAACTGTTTCTTGTTCTTTCTCGGCAAGGATGCCTCCAAAAGCACAGGCGCAACCAAGTAAAACCGAAGTTTTTAACCGAATCATTTCTATGTAAGCTGCTTCGTCGATGTGATCTTCTCGCTCAAAATCCATGTCCATCTGTTGCCCAATACAAACCTCAATCGAGGTCTTAACAAGATAGGAACTTAACTTTTTATAGGTTTCAGGGGGATAGACATTTATTTGTTCGAACGCATGCATAAGCAATACATCCCCAGATAAAATTGCAATGTTTGAATTCCATTTCTCATGGATGGTTGGAAGTTTCCTTCTCAAGGGTGCATGGTCCATGATGTCATCATGTATCAACGAAAAGTTGTGAAACCACTCAATGGCCAAGCCAGCATGAATGCTATTTTCTTTGGATACCCCACAAATTTCACCGGCCAACAAGGTCAGCAAGGGACGAATGCGTTTGCCACCTAAAGTCAAAAAATAACGCAGGGGATCGTATAAATTCTCAGGTTGTGTTGGAAATTGTACGCCAGCAATCTTTTCCTCAATGAAAGCTATGTTTTTCTCCTGAAAACTCATTTGACTTTTATTAAATTCATAAGGTAAGTGCCATACCCACTTTTCACCAATGGTTTTGCGATTTCCATCAGTGCTTCATCATCTATAAATCCATTTCGATAGGCAATTTCTTCGATGCAACCGATTTTTAGTCCTTGACGCTCCTCGATGACTTGAACAAATTGACTTGCCTGCATCAAGGAATTAAATGTACCTGTGTCTAACCAGGCTGTGCCTCGGTCCAAAATAGCCACTTTCAAATCCCCTTTGGATAGATAGGAGGCATTCACATCAGTGATTTCATATTCTCCTCTTGCCGAAGGCTTAAGATTTTTCGCGATTTCAATCACTGAATTGTCATAAAAATACAACCCTGGAACTGCATAATTTGACTTTGGGTTTTTTGGTTTTTCTTCAATCGAAATGGCTTTCATTTCTTCGTCAAATTCAACTACGCCATAGCGTTCTGGGTCGCTCACATGATAGGCGAAAACAACGCCGCCCTCTGGGTCACAGTTTTCTTTTAGCAAATGATCCAATCCGTTTCCATAAAAAATATTATCTCCTAAAATCAAGGCGACTTTATCTTTCCCAATAAATTCTTCGCCGATGACGAAGGCCTGGGCCAATCCATTTGGAATTTCTTGAACGGCGTAACTGAATTCGCACCCCAAAGCCTTTCCATCCCCTAGCAGTTTTTCAAAATGGGGAAGGTCGTGGGGCGTAGAAATGATTAGAATTTCTCGGATGCCTGCGTCCATCAGAATGCCAAGTGGATAATATATCATCGGCTTGTCGTAAATGGGCATTAGTTGTTTTGAAACGGCCAAGGTAAGTGGGTGCAACCTCGTGCCTGAACCTCCTGCTAAAATGATTCCTTTCATGTGTACTTGTGGTTAGTAATTAGTTTACAGCCATCGAAACAAATCGTCAAATACACGCTTTCCCCAAGGCTGGTTTCCATAGTCTTTTTCCAGTTTTGCTTTCAATTCTTTTAAGGTATATAACTTGTTCTTTCCGCTGTCAAGGATCAGGGATTGACCCAAAGGAACCGTTGAAAAGTCGACTTTGTCTGCAAAATAAATGATGCCCCCATCTTCGGTGGCGATGCCCATGATCACACCTGGTAAACCACAAAACCCTTCAGGACCAATGGAAGGGATTATGTTTGGGGCATACCACGCATAAATGCGCGTAGAATCATCTTTTTGATAAATAGCTTTGCGACAATCGAATCCGCAAATGTTTCTTTTGTTCTCTGTAAGTTTCCATTTTCGCTCGGGTAAGCTGTCACTCACATAAACTTGGGTACCGAAAAATGAAAGGATGGAGACTTGTTTTTTTTGAGTTAAGTACTGATAATATTCATTTTTACTGGTGAGCCAAGCCATTTCATCTGGCGTATTCGAAGGGATGCTTTTGAAAACGGAAACGGTGTCGTTGAAGGTTAAAGAAAATTTATCGTTCTTAATTTTGTTGTCTTCGTTGACAAATCTTCGCATCCGTTGGTCGGTGTATTTTTTCAACAAATTGGTGCGGCGCGTGTAGTAAATGGTTCCGGAATTGTAAAATTGACCAAAACTGATGCCTTCCAACAGGAGGAATAAAAGCAAAATATACGATTTAATGCCAGCCTTCAAAGTCATCTTCCTTGGTTTTGTTTTTATTGAAACGATAGGTCAAGCGCAGTAAGAAATACCGCGTAATTACCTGAGTGTAGTTGTCTGTGATAATATTCCCATTCACCTGTCTCTGTAAATTCAAATTTTGATTGAACAAATCGTAGGCGTTAATGGAAAGTAACAAATTTTCAGTGGACAAAAATGCCTTTTGAATTTCCGCATTTACCACCATAATGTTTCGATTGAAACCTGAAGCCCGTTGTGAATTGATGGTATATTTCGCGTCTGCAGTAAATTTAAAATGGAAAGGCAAGGTCCACTTAAATTCTGCGCCATATACTTGGGTGGAATAAGGCGTATTCGAAATGGATGAAAAAGTGCTTTTTGGACTGGAGTAGGTGTATTTTTGAGATACAGAAACTTCAATTGAATCAAATTTTAATTCAAGGTCCAACCCTCCGCCCAAGGTTGGGTTGAAAGTAATGTTTTGCGTATTATTGATTTGGTTGGTATAACGAACAATGGAACCGTCTAAGCTCGGATTAATGTCAAGTTTTCTATTAAATACGGGAAGTCCAACCCCTGCGTAAAAGTTTGCAAATACATTTCCATCCACATTAATGGTATTAGAAACCGTTCTCCCCAAGGTGTCATAAAAAGTGTTTGATGCAAACGCGTTGTTCGTGTAACTTGAATTGATTCCTGTCCAGACATATCTTCCAGTCATCGCCTCCCACTTGTTAAATTGAAAATTCAAATTATGCGCATAATTTGGCGATAAATTCGCATTTCCAATTTTAATTCGGTTTGGATTTGTATTGTCTTGAACCGGTTGAATGTCATTCATGGAAGGTTGGTCCGACTTCGTGAAATAGGTTAAGTTGAGTCGGGTTCCCATCGAAGGTTTGTAATTGTAACTCATTCGAGGCAGTACATTGTTGAAGTTTTGGAAGATATTGGTGTCGCTGATTAAATTGTTGTTGTCCAGTTGTATGTTTCGAAAACCAACCCCCGCACTGAAAACATGTTTACTGGATTCATAAATTAGGGAAGTGGTTCCCCTGTGTTGGGTCCTAACATTCTGAAATTCATTGCTAAAAAGGGCTACCTCGGTGGCATAATCCCCTGTGCCTTTGTCATAGGTTTTTCTGTCTTGGTAAGAACTTCCAAATTCTAAAAAGTATTCAACTTGTACTTTCCATTTTGCTGAAAGGGGCTCGCGGTAAGTTAGAATGCCATAATTTAAGGTGTTTCCATTGTCGTTTTGTTTTTTCTGATCCACCGTCACCGATGTCGCACCAAAAATCGATTCTGTTATCAGAGAACCGTCGGTAGCATTGTCTGATTTGTTTAAAATGTATTTCAATTCAATTTCCCTTCTTGGTTTTTTGAAAAGTCTTTTTAAGGTGCTTTCTACCCGAAGATTGTATCCTTTTGATTCATTTTTGTTGGCGACATTCGTTGAGAAGGTAGGGATGAAGTCTTCGGTTTTAAAAGCATTATTGGTGTTGTTTTCTGTCGTAGCGATGTCGTAGCTAAATGTTGGTTTGATGTCGAAAAACGTCAATGAATCGAAAGCCGTTGCATAACTAAAATTCAGTTTATGTGAGATGTTCTTCGAAACATTGGATACAGAATCCTTCGTGTAATAGGAAGTATCCGAAAGGAAATACTGAGATAAACTGCTTTGGGTCGCATTGAGTTTGTTTTCACTGAAACTGTAGTTAAAACCAACCTTTCCTGTTTTTCCGATTTTATTATTGTAGTAAATTCCTGCCTTTGTGGTTTGAGGAATGCCTGAATTGGTCCGCACAGCACTTTGGTCCCACATGTTCATCCCGCTCCCCTCTCTTTCGTTTTCCAATCCAAATTTGTTCATGTCTCCCCATTTGAAATTGGATTTTGGTGTATTTGATGTTAGCAAGAACACAGAGAATTTTTGTTTTTTATCAAAACGATTGAAAAGCAATTCACCTTCGTAAAATGGAAGTTGTGAAGTCGGATTACCGATGATCCCGGCGTCTGATGCCAAGGTAGCCTTTCCGAAATAACCTTTTTTTGCGTCTTCTTTCAATTTCAAGTCCATTACTTGTATTTTCTCATCTGTTCCAGTGGCATTGTCTTGTTGTTTCTTTTCATAAACCTGTACAGACTCCACGCCTTTTGCGCTTAGGTTTTTGGTCGCAATGGTTGGGTCTGTTCCAAAGAACTCATCCCCATCCACCAAAACCTGACTGATCTCCCTTCCTTGTGAAGTTATTTGTCCGTTTTCATCAATTTTTATCCCTGGCAATTTCTTTAACAAGTCTTCAACCACTGCATTTTCGGAGACCTTAAAGCTGTCAGCAACGTATACCAAGGTATCCCCTTTGTAATAAACCCGGTTTCGGTTTCCTTTAACAATGACTTCGGCAAGATCCTTTACCTTAATGCCCATCCGAATCATGGGAATGGTAACTTCAGGGTCGCTGGGATTCCCGAAAATATACATGATTTTAGGGTCAAACTGCGGGTGTTCAACCAGCAAATAAAAAGAATCCATGGGGGCATTGAATTTGAAATTCCCACCCGTATCGGAACGCATAAAATCTATGAGAAGAGAGTCGTTGAGTCTCACCAAGGATACAGAAGCCTTTGACAACGATGTTGTACCTGTAGAATCATAGACGGTTCCCGTGATTGAAATGGTTTGCGCATAAAGCACATTCATACCTATGAAAAGGGCTAGGAGGATCCGTATGGTTTGTTTCATGAAAATGCTATTCTTGAATTAACTTGATACCTGTTAACCCTTGGTATGAGAAATTGTTCGCTTCGGTGACTTTCGTAAAATCGATTCTTAACTTTTTATTCAAATATTTCGACTCGTTTTTTGCCATTGTTTCTGCCAAAGGATAGTTTTTATTATAGGCCAACGCAGAATTTTGACCGTTTTTTCCAGAGGTTCCTACAATAATGAACGTATACGCTTCTGTATCGATCGATCCTTGAAACCTGGTCTCAAATGGACCCTTTTGGTTAATGATGGAAAGTGCTTTCGCAGGGTCGAAGTCTACTTTTTTGACGTATAACGCTTTTGTATCTGTCAATTCTGCTTCAGAATTGGCCAACTTCGAAGCTGAATAGATGATTTTTTTGTTCGTCCCGAAATAGGAAAAAACTTCGCCAAATCCCATGGAATCTTTATTGAAATCAGTGACCCTTTGTCGAGCAAAAAACATGCTTTTGCCAGAAAAATAAAAATCCGTGACCAGATTAACCCCATCCGTTCGAGACTCTTCCAGCATCAGTTTTACTACAGAGTTTTTAGAATTTAAAAGACCGGTAACCATGCACCTGTTTCCCTTTTTGTCGCCATATTCCAAACTGTATACTTCCTTAAATTCTTTTGAGGAATCAATTTTCTTAACCAAGGAATCGTATTGGTCTTGATCGGAAAAAACTTTTTCATATTTGGACGCATCGGGTATTTCTGTGTTGTCGAAAGACAAACGTTTCCTATTCTGGTTTTGGCAACCCACCAAAAGAACTACAATACAAAAGCAGATGATGCTACGAATGAAATTACACATAAGAACAGATGAAAATTCTTTGCAAATATAAAGAATATATCAATGATTTCATTTGAAGCCCACACTTTCAAAATTCCATTTACCTTTGTTTTGATGGGAATTTTACTTGGAATTGATTTTGGTTTGAAAAGAACCGGCTTGGCCTTGACAGATGATCTGAAAATGATTGCATCCCCCTTGGAAATGATAGCCTCCGAAAAATTGATGCAGCGACTGGAAAGTTTGGTAGTACAGTACAAAATCGATGGGTTCGTGTTGGGATACCCTTTGTCTTTGGATGGAACTTTTACCGATGTTACCCAAAATGTATTGTACTTAAAGGAAGCCATCGAAAAACAGTTTGTAAACATCCCGATTTACTTGCAAAATGAGCAGTATACATCAAAGCGCGCAAGTCAAGCCATATTTTTAGCCGGAAAGAAAAAAGATTTGAAAAACAAAGGTTTGGTGGATAAAATCAGCGCGGCCATTTTACTGCAAGATTATTTGGCGCATTTAGCGGATTAAAGAAAAGGAATGTATTTTTGTACTTGATATAAAATTATGATTTTACCCATCGTAGCATATGGAGATCCCAATCTGAAAAAATCATCAGAAGAAATAGATCGAGATTATCCCGAATTAAATGATTTGATTGCGAACATGTACGAAACCATGTACAACGCAAAAGGCGTAGGCCTCGCGGCACCTCAAATCGGAAAGAACATTCGCTTGTTTATCGTAGACGGAAAACCTTTTGCAGATGAAGAAGGGGAGGAGCCAGACCCAAGAGCGGTAGGAATTGAATCTTTTAACCAGGTTTTTATCAATCCAATCATCGAGAGTGAAAGTGGTGAAACGTGGGCGTTTCAAGAGGGATGTCTTTCCATTCCAAAGATTCGCGAAATGGTCCAAAGGAAGGAAGAAGTTAAGGTTAGTTACTACGACCAAGATTGGAATTTTCGAGAAGAAACGTACAATGGTTATGCGGCTCGCATCATTCAACATGAATACGACCACATTGAAGGGGTACTTTTTACGGATCTCATTAGCCCGTTGAAAAAGAAATTGATTCAAAAAAGATTAAAAAACATCACGGAAGGATTGATAGACATTGAGTATAAAATGAAATTTCCAAAATTTAAAAGATGAGACAAGCTGCGATAATGATCGTTATTTTGCTAGGGACCTATTTGGTATCTTGTGGTTCCAATGCTTCGGAAAAAGGGTCACAAGTAAAAATCTCTCGGGATTCTCTTAAGGACAAGATCAAAGAAATGGAGGATTCCTTAATGCAATTTCAAAATGTTAAAGCTTCACCTGCCCAAGTAAGCTTAAGTCAAATAGAATTAATCAATAGGCTTACAAATTATTACAGAAATTATCCCGAAGATCCGTATGCCGCGGATTGTCTTTTTAAGGTTTTAATCAAATACAGCGACATGGGAGCTTATCGAAAATCTGTTGCGTATGGCGATACCATTTTGGAAAAATTTCCATCGTATAAAAACCGAGATTTCATTTTGGAGAGCAATGCGTCTACTTATGATGTTTTTATCGAGCCTCGAGATACAGCGATGGTCCGTAAATATTACAGCATGCTTTTAAAAGACGTGAATTTCTCCGCGCAAAAGAAAAAAGACATCCGTAATCGTTTGGCACACCTTGAAATGGATTTATTTGAATTTTCTGCTTACAACATGAAAAAACGAGCGAAATAGTTTGCTGTTAATGTTGTGTTAAAATTCTCAGAAGCCAAAATCTCGTATTAACTTTGTTACAGTCATAAAAAAATCTATACTATGAAAAAATTAATTTTTGCTTTAAGCGTAATGTTTGTTGCGGTTGCAATGAACCAAGTGAGTGCCCAAATTGAAAAAGGTGCTAAAATTTCCTTCAACAAGGAAGTTCATGATTATGGTAACATCAAATACGATGGCGAGCCATATTGTACATTTGATTTCACCAACACAGGTAACGAGCCATTGATCATTTCAAATGCGAAAGGATCTTGCGGTTGTACCGTTCCTGAATGGCCGAAAGAACCAATTGCACCAGGTGCAAAAGGAACCATTCGTGTGAAATATGATACAAAACGTTCTGGTCCTATCAACAAAAGCGTTACCATTTCTTCAAACGCAATCAACGAACCAGAGAAAGTGATTCGCATCAAAGGAGAAGTAGGTCCTGCACCTGAGTCTGGCGTTCCAGTTAACAATTCTGGTGCACCAACCAACAACTAATTAAGAACATTCAATGATTAAGGCCCTTCGGGGCCTTTTTTTTGTATCCAATTTTCGTTTTTCGGAGGTTCCACTTGCAATTCATGCAATTCTTTTGTGGTGGGATGAAAGAATTTTAAGGTTTTCGCATGCAGACAAATTGAACCGTCGGAATTGCTGCGTTTTGCACCGTACTTCACATCACCTTTCACCATGTGTCCGATTTTGGCAAATTGACATCGTATTTGGTGATGACGTCCCGTTTCCAATTCAATTTCAACCAGGGTGTAAAAATTATAGAATGCAATGGCTTTGTACTTCAACCGAGCTTCCTTCCCATCTTTCTCACTCACCACATAACTCTTGTTTTGTTTTTCGTTCTTTTTTAAAAAATGAACCAAGGTTCCTTCTGGAGCTGTTTTCCCTTCGACCAAAGCGACGTAGGTTTTCGAAATGGTTTTGTCCCTGAATTGCGCATTCATTCGTTCCAAAGCTTTTCCTGTCTTTGCGAACAATACAATTCCACTGGTGGGACGGTCTAATCGGTGTATAACGCCGCAGAAAACGTTTCCAGGTTTGTTGTATTTTTCCTTTAGGTACTGCTTAATTTCATCGGGTAACGTAACATCCCCGGTTTTATCACCTTGTACAATGTCTGAAGGCGCTTTGTTGATTGCAATTAAATGATTGTCTTCAAAAACAATTTTAGAGGGTTCCAATGCCATCGATTAATTTGCTTTGGTATACCTCCAGTTTCGGATTCCAGCCAATATACTCAACACGAAGAAAACGACAATGGTGTAAATCAACCAATTTGGAAAACTAGCCAAACCATCTCCTTGGGCATAAGAATGCAACCCAACCAACATGAAATTCACTCCGAAATACGTAAACAATATGGCGGAATATCCCCAAAAGGATGCAATGTTAAAAGCAAACATCCCTTTTAACTTTGGAATAAACCTAAAATGAAGAATGATGGCGTACACTAAAATAGAGACCAATGCCCAGGTTTCCTTTGGATCCCATCCCCAATATCTTCCCCAAGATTCGTTCGCCCAAACACCACCTAAAAAGGTTCCAATGGTCAACATAAACGTTCCAACGGTCATGGTCATTTCACTCGTGTGGGTGATTTGCGCAATTTGACTGCTTAGTCGCGCCCCATTTTTTTGGCTTCGGAACAAGTACAGCACCAGGTTTAAAAGCCCTAAAATGAACGATAACCCTAAGAAACCATAGCTTCCCGTGATGATTGCAACGTGAATCATCAACCAATAAGATTTGAGTACGGGAACCAACGGTGTGATTTCTGGATCCAGTAAATTCAACTCAGATACAAAAAGCATCATGGCCGCTAAAATCAATGCGCCCGACATAACTACTTCAATTTTCCGGATGAAAACCCAACCGGCAAGCACGGTAACCCAAGCAATGAATAGAATGGCTTCATAACCATTACTCCACGGAGCGTGTCCGGAGATATACCATCGGAAACCCAATCCAATGCCATGGTAAACAAAGAAGCCGGCAGTCAAGATTAGCAAACCTTTGCGAACGATTTTTAGCACCTTTTGGAATTTCGCGGTTGGACTCCAGAATACGGACAACAGGTAAATCAACATGAGCATAAGCCCAATCAAGATGTATCCGTTGAAGACCTTTTTGAAAATCATCATCTTATTGTACGAAATCTCAAAGGATACTTTTTTCTCTGATGGGACTACTTTCGATCCAATTTTACGCTGAATTTCTTTGATTTTTGGAAGCAATTGGTTTGCATCCTTATAATTTCCAGATTGTGCCGCTTGGTCAATGGCGGTTAGGTATTTCAAGGTGACAATGGAAGAAATAGAATCAGCGCCCATAATTTCCATGCTTAAGGGCACATACCACTTGTTTCCAGGGTCATCTTTTTTGGGAACAATCTTCATGTATTGCCAGGACAATATCCCTTGAAAAACTTCAAATCGCTCGGTTAGTTTGATCAGTTTCTTCTCGAATTCATCTTGTTCCTTTTCAGCTTTTTTGTGCGTTTTCTGGTAAAGTTCAAGGAATTTATAATTGTTGTGGACGTCCAAAAGATCCCTGAAAGAACAGTATTTTTTTAATTTCAACCTTTCCCTAACGGCTTTCGGTACAGAAATCATGGGTTGGTTTTCCCAGTATTTGGAATACATGTGCATTCCTAAAACAACTTGAACGGCATCGAGTCCCTTGTAGCTGTTTGTGCCATACGTTTTACGAAGCAATTGGTCTGCCAAGGTATGGAAAGGAATGATTCTTCCCCTGTCATCTTGTACCAAAACGCGCGCAAAGAGCTCGGAATGTTCCGCGTTTATTTCACGGTGAATTTTTGAATAATCGGGTGGGTTGTTGTTTCCAAAAAGTGGATTACCCAAAAGCAGAAAGAGCATGGGCAATGACAAAGTCTTTAGTTTATTAATTTTTGAATTCAACTCACGAAATCTTCCTTTGGGAGCGAACAAAGACAGCAACATCCCAATGGCCATGAGTAAATATCCCAAATAGGTAAGATTGGTTCCCCATGAATCATGGTTCACACTCAATTTCGTGGCTTCTTCGTTTTCGGGCGTAGCCGGGTTATCCAATTCGTAGGCGGATTGAAAAAAGCGGTATCCATTGTAATCCGTAACATGGTTCATGAAGATATGGCGATTGCTTTTGTAATGGTTTTTGTTATCGATGATCGTGAGGTAACTTTCAAAAGATGAAGGAGATTCAGAACCAGGGTATTTGGCCAAGATGAAGTCGCGACATGCCACGGAAAAAGGGATGGGTTTGCGGATGGCGCCATATTCCAACTGCACTTGCACGCCGTTCACGGTTAGGAATTCAGGAACAGGTAATACATTCATTCCCCCTTGCAACCTCACCACTTTTGAATCCTTTCCGGAAGTTACTTTAACCGTTAAGTAATCTGCGCCCATGCTTTTGATTTTTGCTTTGACAAAGGTTTTTTTCGCATTGGCAAAGATGTTTTTTAACACAAACTGATTGTTCCCGGATTGATAAAGTGTTTTCGTTTTAAGTTCAACCCAACGGTTCATTGGAACCATCTGGTATGCAGTATCAGGAATGGGTGCACCTGTTCGTCTGGCCTCGGCCATTCTTGTCATTGGCAGGTAACGCAATGGAACATCACATTTTATTAAGTGTTGTCCTTTGGTTGATTTTATTAAAACGCCTGGGGAATTCATTGGTTTTTGGTAGGCAATCGGTAAAGTTCCGGCCATGAAAATTTCACCTTCACCGACATAATTTGATTGCATTTGTCCAACCACGATGTCCAACACAGAAGAGGAATATTTTCTATTAAATACGACGGTGTCTACTACAGCGGATTGAAAATCTACATAGGAGACTTCAACTTCATTGACGCCAACGCCAATGGTGTGTGAAAAATCATTGTTCACCCAATCCCAATCTGCCAAGAAAGCTGGAAACGCGGCAATTTGAACGTCACTTTGGTTGGTGGTAGAAACCAGCAACTTAGGTTCAGCGGTATGTATGAAATTTGATTCTTTTCCTTCTCGAATGACCATCACTCCTTCATAACCGGTATATCTCGTTACGGCAGCGCCTAACATAATGATGATGAAAGCCAAGTGGAAACTAAACATCGCAATCTTTTCTTTTCTCCACATTCGATGCGCGAAGATGTTTGCTATCAAGTTTAGGCTTAGGTAAACCAAGAGTATTGTAAACCAATTTGCATTGTAGACCATGATTTTTGCTGCTTGTACGCCGTGTATGGATTCTATGAACGTTGCAAGGCCTATGGCTACAAGGAAAATGAGAAGCCCCAATGACATCATTTTCATTGAAAATATATATTTGGTAATCTTCTCCATGTTGAATTTTGGTACAAAAATAAACAATGCTTAATTTCAAAGTCCAACTTTCCTCAATTAAGTTTGAACTTAACATTTTTTGTACGGGTTAATAAAAAAAAAGTCCCGCCGAAGCGGGACCGTATATAGCCATTTCTCTCTATCCGTAATCGGTAAAAGAGAAACGAGAAAGGGTCCGAGGACCCTGTAATTACATCATTCCGGGCATTCCACCACCCATTCCGCCCATTCCGCCTGCGCCTGGCTCCTCAGGTTGGTCAACGATGACACATTCTGTGGTCAGTAGCATAGAGGCAATGGAAGCAGCATTTTCAACTGCAATTCTTGTCACCTTCGTAGGGTCAATTACACCAGCAGCGTATAAATACTCAAATTTATCGGTACGTGCATTGTATCCAAAGTCGTCTTTTCCTTCACGTACTTTTTGTACAATCACAGCTCCCTCTCCACCTGCATTCGCGATGATTTGACGTAAAGGTTCTTCAGCGGCTCTTTTTACAATGGCGATACCTGTGTTTTCATCTTCATTCAAGCCAATTAAATGCTCAAGTGATTCAATGGCCCTAAGCAAAGCTACACCTCCACCAGGAACAATTCCTTCTTCAACCGCTGCGCGGGTTGCTGCCAAGGCGTCGTCAACACGGTCTTTCTTCTCTTTCATTTCCACTTCAGTTGGCGCACCAACATAAAGTACGGCAACCCCACCGGCTAATTTCGCCAATCTTTCTTGAAGTTTCTCACGGTCGTAATCAGAAGTAGTGGTTTCGATTTGAGCCCTGATTTGTCCAACGCGTGCTTGGATGTCTTCTTTGCTTCCTTTTCCGTTGATTATCGTTGTGTTGTCTTTATCGATTTCAATTTTTTGAGCAGATCCTAGCATGTCCATGGTAACGTTTTCCAAGGTCATTCCACGTTCTTCCGAAATCACTTGTCCACCCGTTAAAATTGCGATGTCTTCTAACATTGCTTTTCTTCGGTCTCCAAATCCAGGTGCTTTTACGGCCGCTACTTTCAATGAACCTCTTAACCTGTTCACGACCAAAGTTCCAAGGGCTTCTCCGTCCACATCTTCTGCAATGATTACCAATCCTTTTCCAGCTTGAACAACAGGTTCCAAAATAGGAAGAAGGTCTTTCATACTTGAAATTTTCTTTTCTGTGATTAAGATGAGTGGGTTCTCCATTTCGGTTACCATTTTGTCAGTATTGGTAACAAAATACGGTGAAAGGTACCCTCTGTCGAATTGCATACCTTCAACCGTTTTAACTTCGGTTTCAGTACCTTTTGCTTCTTCAACGGTAATTACACCATCGTTTCCAACCACTTTCATGGCTTCGGAAATTAACTTGCCGATGGTTTCGTCGTTGTTTGCAGAAATGGTTGCAATTTGTTCAATTTTAGATGCGTCGGTCCCTACTTCTTTGGAAAGAAGTTTGAGTGACTTAACGACTTCAATAACCGCTTTGTCAATTCCTCTTTTTAAGTCCATTGGATTTGCGCCTGCAGCTACATTTTTCAATCCTGCTGTAATGATTGCTTGAGCAAGTACAGTAGCTGTGGTTGTGCCGTCTCCAGCGATGTCTGCTGTTTTTGAAGCTACTTCCTTTACCATTTGCGCACCCATGTTTTCCATTGGGTCTTTAAGTTCGATTTCTTTGGCTACCGTCACACCATCTTTGGTGACTTGGGGTGCGCCAAATTTTTTCCCGATGACTACATTTCTGCCTTTGGGTCCAAGGGTAACCTTTACTGCATTTGCCAAAGCATCCACACCGCTTTTAAGTTTTTCCCTTGCTTCTACATCAAATAAAATATCCTTTGCCATTTTTGTTGTTTTTAAAATTATAAAATTCCGTAAATATCAGATTCTCTCATGATTAAGAAGGTTTTGCCTTCCAATTTAATTTCAGTACCAGCGTATTGACCAAAAAGCACTTGGTCTCCTACCTTCACAATCATCGGTTCGTCTTTTTTCCCCAATCCAGCTTGAATAATGGTGCCTTTCAAGGGTTTCTCTTTTGCCGTATCAGGAATGATAATTCCACTTGCTGTTTTTTGTTCTACGGGTGCCGGTTCTACCAGAACTCGATCCGCCAATGGTTTAAAGTTTACTGACATAATTATAGTATTAAAATTAATTTTCCCTGATGCTTCCAAATTTATACCAAGGTAAATAGTGCGACAGAATTTCTTGAAAACAAAAAAAAGTGTCAGCATGTAATGACATACTGACACTCATAAAATATTAAGTAAGCTTATTGACCTGGCGTATTTTGATTTTGTTGGCCTTTTTGACCTGCAGGCGCATTTGAAGTTTCTTGGGCTTCAGGGGTTTTTGGATTTGAATTATCCGTACTGGGTTGTTGTAAGGTGATGACGATGCTACACGCAACGATGGTAGCTGCCAAACCCCAGGTTAATTTATCGATAAATTCATTGGTTTGTTTTACGCCACCCAATTGGGTTGAGCTTCCAAAGTCAGTACTCAAGCCGCCTCCTTTTGGATTTTGAACGAATACAACCAAGATAAGTAAGATACTTGCTAGGGTAATCAATACAGATAAAATGGTTTCTATCATGAATTTGTTTTTTTATTGAGTTTCTTAATTTGGGTTGCAAAGTAAGTCTTTTTTTCGGGAATAGACAAAATTAATTGTTCATAAACTTGTATCGCTTTGGGATAATTCCCTTGGAGCACAAAGATTTTTGCCAGGGTTTCACTCACCGGTACACGATCACTGTCTACGCTTTCCTTGGCTTTCTTTTGAGGCGAATAAAATGCCGTCTGTACTTTTTCAGTCTGAACCGAAACAGGGTTGATAACCTGTGTAGTTTCCTTGTTGGCATTGAGCCACCCAGAAAAGGATTTTGAAGTTATGCTTGTTTCAGCTTTGGTTTCAGGTTCTGTGGGTTGTGACGCTAGTTTCTCGATCGGAGGCGCTGTTGTCACTTGAGGTTCTTGTTGGGCGAAAAACTCAGCTGTAAATTTTGCAGAAACCACTGCGGATTGAATGAGTTCCTCTAACGGATCGGGTTTGGACAGTGCTATTGAACCTTCATCAGGTGCTTCGGTCACCTTTTCTTTGGGCAGCGTCGCAATTTCGGTGGGAATGATTTCTGTTGGAATTTCAATTTCAGGTTCTGCTGAAAGTACTTTTTCCGCTTCATTGTTTAAGACCGTTTCTTCTTGGCTGGAAATTGTTTCTGTTGGAATTTCAATTTCAGGTTCTAATGTAGGCATTACGTCCGCTTCACCCTCTAAAACCGAAGTGTCTTCCTCAGAAATTGTTTCGGTAGGGATTTCAAGGTCGGGTTCTACGTCAATGGTTTTTTCTGGGATGGGGTTTGAGAGTATGTGAAAGAGTTTTTCTCGATTAGAAATCTTAAAGGCATGTTTTAACAGTTCGGATTCCAAGCGAATGTCTTGATGTAAGTGCAATGCTTCCAAATAGGCCAGTGAAAACAAACCGGCATAAGGATATTCCTCTGATAACGACTTGAGTTGCGCGATGTCTTGTTGACCGATTAATTCGGGGTAAAGGCTTAAATTATTGATGTTTGATTTATTCCAAGTCACCAGTTACTCATTAATTTGTTAATAATGTCTTGAACCATTTGTTCGTTTAGGGTTGTCAACAGTTCTGATTCAACGGACGCTAAGTTGGTTGTGGCATCAAAATCCGCGAAGCGAGTAATGTTAAATTGCATTTGATCGGCTTTTGGAACCGTGGTATTGATGGTAAACTGTACGGTTAGGGTGAGCCTGTTTTTTGCAGCATTGTCTCCGTTTTGAAGGGCAATGGGAGAAACGGAATATCCTTGAATCATCCCTTCCATTTGGACTTGTGCATCTGTGTTTTTTGTCGCCAAACCCAGTCTTGTATTGTTTTGAATGCCATCTTTTATCGCTTCAGTAAGCGCTGCTGGGTAATTCAAGGGACAAGTTGGTGCATTGTTTTGCAATGTAATTATGTGAAAGGTTTTCCATTCCTCTGGCATTCCTCCAGTATCCGTAAACCCCACGCTGCTTGGCCAACATCCGCAAAGTAAAAAAACCAGACTTAAAATGCTCAAATACCTCATAATGAAAGAAGTTCGTATTCTTTGATTTTTCGATACAAAGTACGTTCAGAAATTCCCAATTCTAACGCCGCATACTTTCTTTTTCCGCGGTGTTTTTCCAACGCCTTGATGATCAATTCTTTTTCTCTTTCTTCCAAAGATAGCGATTCTTCATAGTCCTCATGTGCGACAAAAGATTCTTCTTGTGAAGGTATGGAGAGGTTGTCTTCTTCTGGAACGTGTGGCGCAAGACTTCTGTTTGGGTTGGGAAGGTTCCCGAAATCATGATACATCTTACTTAACACATCATTTTGGTCAGGGGAGAGGTGAAAACTTCCCGATTGTGCCAATAAATCCACCACCAATTTTTTTAGGTCGGTGAGGTCCTTTTTCATGTCGAACAAAAACTTGTACATCAATTCTCGCTCGGAAATTGAGTCTTTTTCCTCTATCAAAGCAGGGGTTTTGGGATTCAAAACAGGTAAATATTGTTTGAGCAGTTCCGCATCAATTTCCCTTTTGGTTTCAATCACACTGATTTGCTCTACCATGTTTTTCAATTGGCGGATGTTCCCTGGCCATTCGAAGGAATTCAATACTTCAATGGCTTCCTGCGTTAGTTTTATGCCGGGCATTCTGTATTTATCTGCAAAATCGACGGCGAATTTTCTAAATATCAAATGAATGTCCTCTCCTCGTTCACGCAAAGCGGGCAGTTGAATGGGTATGGTATTCAATCGGTAGTAGAGGTCTTCCCTGAATTTACCGCTGGCGATGGCTTTCTGCATGTTTTCATTGGTTGCAGCGACCACCCGAACATTTGTTTTTATTGCCTTCGAAGCCCCAACACGAATAAATTCTCCTGTTTCCAACACCCTAAGCAATCGCACTTGGGTTTGCATGGGTAATTCCGCGACCTCGTCCAAAAAGATTGTGCCTCCATTCGCCACCTCGAAATAACCTTGACGGCTACCTGCAGCCCCTGTAAAGCTGCCTTTTTCGTGGCCAAACAATTCTGAGTCGATCGTTCCTTCAGGAATGGCGCCACAGTTGACGGCAATGTATTCTTTATGTTTTCGGGCACTTAAATGGTGAATGACTTGGGGAATGATTTCCTTTCCTGTCCCACTTTCGCCTGTAACCAAGATTGAAATGTCTGTAGGAGCCACTTGAATGGCAATTTCAAGTGCGCGGTTGAGCTGAAGGGAATTTCCAACGATCCCGAAACGTTGTTTGACTTGTTGAAGGTTCATTTTAAGGTCGTTTATGCTACAATTTCACCGAAAAGGGTAGCTTGGGTACAGTGGGTTATTTTTACTGAAATGTATGATCCTTTTTGCGCATTTTTCTTATCGAAGATAACCATGTTGTTTCTCGAATTTCGTCCACAAAATTGCGCGTCTGATCTTTTGGATGGACCCTCAACCAAAATCTCAAAGGTTTTTCCAATTTGGTCTTGGTTTCTTTTCAAGCTATGCGCATTTTGTTTTTCAATGATTTCGTTGAGGCGATTTCCTTTGGTTCCCTCTGGCACGTTGTCCTCAAATTTTCGTTCCGCTAAGGTTTTTGGTCTTTCGGAGTACTTGAACATGTACGCATAGTCGAAGACCACTGAATCCATTAGGGATAATGTATCTTGATGTTCCTCTTGAGATTCATCGCAAAACCCTGTGATAATGTCGGTTGATAGGGCGCAATCCGGAATGATTTTGTGAACGGCCGCAATGCGTTCAAGGTACCATTCCCTCGAATACCCTCTGTTCATTCTTTCCAATACTTTGGTGTTTCCAGACTGTACAGGCAAGTGAATGTAATTGCAAATGTTCTCGTGTTTGGAAATCATTTCAAGGACTTCATCGGTCATGTCTTTTGGATGAGAGGTGCTAAACCGAACACGTAACAGTGGAGAAACAAGGGCGACGTTTTCCAATAAGTTTGCAAAATTTAAGGTGGGTTCATTTTCTATTTTGATTTCTCCTTTGGCGCTCATATTCCATCGGTAACTGTCTACGTTTTGACCCAACAAGGTGACCTCACGGTATCCCAAAGCGAACAATTCTTCACATTCCTTGACAATGGATTTTGGGTCTCTGGAGCGTTCTCTGCCACGCGTAAAAGGCACAACACAGAAAGAGCACATGTTGTCGCAGCCTCTCATGATGGTAACAAAAGCAGAAATGCCTCCTTGATCCAAGCGAACAGGAGAGATGTCCGCGTAGGTCTCCTCTCTAGACAATAAAACGTTTACTGCTTTTTGTCCAGTACCCACTTCAGCAATTAAATTTGGTAAATCCCGATAGGCATCAGGTCCAGCAACCAAGTCCACTAATTTTTCTTCTTCTAACAGATTTTTCTTCAAGCGTTCGGCCATACATCCTAAAATTCCCACGACCAGGTTTGGGTTTTCCGCTTTTTTATGTTTGAACTCTGTCAGTCGATTTCTAACCCGGGTCTCTGCATTTTCTCGAATCGAACAGGTATTGAGTAAGACCAAATCAGCTTCTTGTATATTTCGTGTAGTGGTATATCCGCTTTCACTTAAAATTGCGGCAACCACCTCGCTGTCAGAAAAATTCATTTGGCAACCATAGCTCTCCAAAAACAGCTTTTTGTTTCCGGGTATGGTACCCGTAGCTTCCATTTGAAGCACTTCACCTTGCCGTGCATCGTCCAATAACTCTTTGGGTGTGTTTATAGAATTCATGGTACAAATTTACCGAAAAGTAAAGAGTGTCAAAATGTCAGTCCGAAAAAAATGTTTTAAAATCACTTGTGTCTTTTTAATTAAATTAACCATAGGTTAAATATCGGGGTCTTGAAATTACTTAATTGGGAAGGCGGTTTTTGCATTGTTTTAGTTATAAATTTGTAACGAAATTCAAAACCTATGTCCAAAAACCTTGTCATTGTTGAGTCCCCTGCGAAAGCCAAAACCATTGAATCCTATCTTGGTTCGGACTTTATCGTTAAATCCAGTTTTGGCCATGTGCGAGACCTTTCTAAGCGTGGGTTGTCGATTGAAATTGAAAATGCTTTTCAACCTGTCTATGAAGTTTCAGAGGACAAAAAACAGATCGTTAACGAACTCAAAAAACTTGCAAAGGCTGCCGAAATGGTTTGGCTGGCAACGGATGAGGACCGTGAGGGAGAGGCAATATCTTGGCATTTGTTCGAAGCTTTGAATTTAAAAGATGAGACTACGAAGCGAATTACTTTTAATGAAATCACCAAAGGAGCGGTACTTAAAGCCATTGAAAATCCACGAAAAATAAACATCGGTTTAGTAGATGCACAGCAGGCAAGAAGAATTTTAGACAGAATCGTTGGTTTTGAATTGTCCCCCGTTTTGTGGCGAAAAGTAAAACCAAGTCTTTCCGCAGGAAGGGTACAATCCGTAGCCGTTCGTTTAATAGTTGAGAAGGAACTAGAGATTTCTAAATTTGAATCCGAAAGTTTTTTCAAGGTAGTTGGACAATTCTCGGCAACAAATGGAAATTTTAAAGCTGAATTGAGTAAACAATTGGCTGATGAAAATGAGGCCAATACGTTTGTCTCTGGATTAAACGCATCGACTTTTCAGGTGTCTTCAGTGGAGAAAAAACCTTTTACCCGCAGTCCTTCTGCACCTTTTACAACCTCCACATTACAGCAAGAGGCGTCGTTAAAATTAGGTTTCTCCGTCTCAAGGACCATGTCGGTTGCCCAAAAACTGTATGAAGGAGGTCACATCACCTACATGCGAACAGACTCCACCAACTTATCAGAAACAGCGTTGGCACAAGCGGAAGCTGAAATTACCTCGCGTTTCGGTACTGAGTATTCCAAACCTACCAAATACGCTACGAAATCTGCATCTGCTCAAGAGGCGCATGAGGCCATACGTCCAACAGAATTTTCGGTGGAAATGGTTTCCGAAGAGCGCGAAGAACAAAGGTTGTACGATTTAATTAGAAAAAGAACCCTTGCCAGTCAAATGGCGAAAGCAAATTTAGAACGCACCATCATCACCTTGGCAGGCGCACCGCAAGGATTGGATTTTGTAGCGAAAGGTGAAGTGATTTTGTTTGATGGTTTCTTGAAAGCTTATTCCGTAACCAATATGGATGAGGAAGATGAAACGTTCGAATTGTTGCCAAAAGTTGCGGCAGGTGAAGCCATTGCCTTGAAGGAAGCGAAAGCTACTCAGCGATTTACACGTGGACCTGCTCGTTACACAGAGGCGAGTTTGGTAAAGAAAATGGAAGAGCTTGGGATTGGCCGACCTTCCACCTATGCACCCACGATTTCGACGATCCAAAAGCGAAATTATGTAATGAAAAAGGAATCTGAAGGCAAAGAAAGGGCGTATGCACAGATTCAATGGACGCCGGAGAATACAACCGTTACAACGCTAACCGAGACGGTTGGGACCGATAAAAACCGTTTGATTCCAACTGACATTGGCATCGTGGTAACCAATTTTCTTGTGGAACATTTTTCAGCAATCATGGATTATCAATTTACGGCGCAGGTAGAGGAGTCGTTTGATAAAATTGCCAACAAGAATTTGGTTTGGAGTGACATGCTTGGAACCTTTTACAAACCATTTCATGCCAATGTAGAAGAAACCTTAGAAAACAGCGGAAGGGCTACTGGAGAAAGGGCCTTGGGAGAGGATCCAAAGTCAGGCAGGAAAGTCATAGCACGCATGGGGAGATATGGTGCAATGATTCAAATCGGGGATGAACAAGTGGATGGCGAAAAACCATTGTTTGCATCTTTAATGAAGGACCAGTCCATTACAAACATCACCTTGGAAGAAGCCATGGATCTTTTCAAAATGCCGCGAGTATTTGGAGAGTTTTCGGGCGAAATGCTTCGAGTGAACATCGGTAAGTTTGGACCTTATGTTCAATTGGGAAAAACCTTCGCGTCCATTCCAAAGGATGAAGACCCGATGGAAATCACCCTTGAACGTGCCATCGAAATTGTGGAAGAAAAAAAGAAATCCGATGCCGAAAAAGTAATCAAATCCTTCCCTGAGCAAGCAGATGTTTTTCTTTTAAACGGAAGATATGGCGCTTACCTTAAAATAGGCAAGGAAAACTATAAACTGCCTAAAACAAGTGTTCCAGCAGATTTGACTTTTGAAGAGTGTATTGAAATTTCAAAGAATCAACCCGTCTCAAAATCGAAAAAAAGTCCCAAAAGAAAAAAATAGTACATTAGAGGGCTTTATACAGCATAAACATGGGTAGCGTAAACAAAGTAATTTTAATTGGTAATTTAGGTAAAGACCCTGAGGTAAGGCATTTAGAAAATGGAAGTGTCGTGGCATCCTTTCCTTTGGCGACCTCAGAATCCTACACGGACAGGCAAACCGGCGAAAAAAAGGAGAATACCGATTGGCATGACATCGTTTGTTGGAGAGGGCTCGCAGAGATTGCGGGAAAATACCTCCACAAAGGCAGCCAGGTATACATCGAAGGAAAATTAAGAAAAAGAAGCTGGCAAGATAAAGAAGGAAATGCTCGATATACAACGGAAGTTGTTGCAGATGAATTGACGCTGCTTTCAAAGACTGAACGCGAAACAAAAACCGAAGTACCTTACCAGAAAGAAGTTCCAAACCCATCGTCTACCCTCCCCAATTTTGATTCGAAGCCAGACGACAATGTACCTTTTTGATTTAAATTATGCCTGACCCCCCCGATCCCACATCCTCTTTTTTTAGCAACCTACACTGGATTCCAGCAGACACCATTTACAGTGTTGTAATCGTTTTACTCTTGCTGCTTGCTGCCATTACCACCAGTTCAGAATCTGCCTTCTTCTCGTTGAATCCAGCGGAAAAAGACAAGCTGAAAGCCGAAGATTCAAAGGTTTCCAAAATCATTCTTGATTTGCTTTCCAATCCCCGTGAATTGATTGCACTTCTGCTCATTTCAATCAATTTTGTAAACGTCGGCATCGTTATTTTATCCACCATGATCCTCGACGATGTAATGATTGGCAAGTCGGAAACCACCAAGTTTTTGGTAGAGGTTTTCGGCATTACGTTGATGATTCTTATTACGGGAGAAGTAATTCCTAAAATTTACGGTGCGGGTAATGCCATGAAAGTTGCGCGTGTAATGGCCTTGCCAATGAATTACGTTCGCAGAATGCCCCCGATCTCTTGGTTGAAATGGCTACTGCTCAATGGCTCATCTTTTATAGGGAAAATGGGTAAGAAATCCATCCAAATTTCCTCCGACGAACTTGAATACGCCATTGCCATTACCAAGGAAGAAAGCACCTCCGAGGATGAGCATAAACTTTTGGAAGGCATTGTTAAGTTTGGGAAAACCGAAGCGGATCAAATCATGACCCCACGTATTGAGGTAGCAGCGATTTCCGAAGATTTGAAATTCAACGAAGTGATTCGCTTTGTGATTGACGCAGGATATTCAAGGATTCCGGTTTACAAAGAAACTTCCGACAACATCATTGGCATCATTTACATTAAAGACCTCCTTCCATTTCTTGGTCAAACAGAAGATTTTGATTGGAAATCCTTGTTGCGCGAACCCTTTTTCGTTCCTGAAAACAAGAAAATCGACGACCTTTTACAAGAATTCCGAACCATTAAAATGCACATGGCCATTGTAGTCGACGAATATGGAGGTGCAAACGGAATTGTAACTTTGGAGGATATATTAGAAGAAATCGTTGGAGACATTACCGATGAGTATGATGAAGAGGACATCGAATTTAAAAGATTGGACGACAAAAATTTTCTCTTTGAGGGCAGGACCGCGTTGAAGGATTTTTACAAGGTGATAGACATAGATGGCGATGCGTTTGAAAATGACAAAGGCGCTTCTGAGACTTTGGGTGGATTTATTGTGGAAAGGTCAGGAAGGATATTGAAAAACAAGGAATTTATCGTTCATAGCAATGTGAAATTAAGTGTGGAGTCCTCAGATAAAAGAAGAATAAAATGGATAAAAGTCGAAATTTTAAGTTCGCAGGATTAGGAATTTGCTTGATGCTCTTCTGCTGTGCTTGCGAAAACAATCCCCCCGTTCCAAAACCACCTTGTTACCTAAAAACAGATTTTCCAGCACATGACTATTATGAGGTCAATGTGAAAAATCCCGTAATGAATTACCAAGTGCAACTTTCTAAGTTGTTTAATGTTAAACGGAACCTTTCGGACAAGGCCTTTGGTTTTCAAGAAATTGACCTTGGATTGATCAATGGTACGCTGTTATTGTATTCTCGGCGCTTCGACCACATGGATACCCTGGCAAATTTAATAAACGATGCAAACGACCTGGTCGATGAACATAAAATTAAAGCGGACAGGATTGACTTTGAACAAATAATGGATCCTGCGCACAGAAAATTCGGCACTTTCTTTAGTTTAAAAGGCAATGTAGCGACCAACTACCAATTCTACCTCACCGATTCTACTTCTCATTTTATTCGGGGTGAAGTATTGCTAAATTGTCGGCCTAACTACGACAGCTTAAGACCTACCTTGGATTACTTGAAACTCGATTTGGATGCTTTTATCCAATCTTTCCGATGGAACAACAAAATGTAATCTTCCTTAGTTTGGGTGCCAACCTTGGAAACCGTGAAGAGACCCTGCAAAAAGCAATCGCCATGCTCAATGAATTCGTCGGAGAAACCGTGGCGGTTTCATCTTTCTTTTATTCAGAAGCGGAAGGATTCGTTTCAGAACACTCATTTTGTAACTTATGCCTCAAGCTTACCTCTCCGCTCGATTTGAAATCGCTGTTAACGCAAACCCAAGCCATTGAAAAGAAATTAGGACGTGACACGAAAACTAATTTTGGAAAGCATTCGGACCGAACGATCGACATAGACATTCTTTTTTTCAATCAATTGTCTTATTCAGATTCCGAAATAACCGTTCCTCATCCCATGTGGAACCAACGGAAATTTGTCTATCTGCCTCTGATTGAGCTTGTTTCAAAAGGATTGTAACATCATCTGCATAGTGTTGTGAATTGTTAAATAAAATTTTTACATTTGTGCGTCAAATTAAATTAAACCTGCTATGAATTTGAAAAACTTTACCTTTTTGTCTTTGATCGCTTCGGTTGCGCTTGTAAGTGTTAGTTGTGATCAATTGAAAGACCTTACGTATAACACAACCCCAAATCCTTTGGAAATGCATGGAGACAGCGTAGCAATCTCCGTTACCGTTAACATTCCACCAAAAGGAATTAAAAAGAAAGTAAGTGTTGAAGTAACTCCGGTTTTAGGGGATACAAAATTGGAAACTTGGAAAATTCAAGGTGAAAAAGCTACCGGTAACGGTCAGTCGATTACTTTCAAACCAGGTGGAACCGCAACGTTTACTGATGTTGTTGCCTACAATCCATCAATGGATGCAACGGATTTAAAAATCACAGGGAAAATCTTTAAAGGAACCAAAGAAAAAGATGCACTTCCAGAGGCTAAATTGGCCGATGCAACCATCATTACACCGCTTTTGGTTCAAACGAATTTCAAAATGCTTTTCGAAACCAATGAGATTCAAAGGTCATTTGAAAAAACTGTTTCCGCTGAAATCAATTACCTTAAAGGAAAATTTGACCTTCGTCCGACAGAATTGAAAGACAAAGACATCACAGATTTAGTAAATTGGGTAATCGCTGCACAATCAAATCCAAAAATTAAAATCAATTCCATCGACGTTAAAGGATATGCATCCCCAGATGGTGAAGAAGATTTCAACGGAAACCTTTCCGCTGCAAGATCTAAATCAGGTCGTACAGCATTTATGGAACTGATGAAAAAACAAAATATTACCATCCTTGCAGATTCTAATGTATATGTGACCAATGGTATGGGTGAGGATTTTGAAGGATTTAAAGAGCAATTGAACCGTACAGCAACCATTAGCCAAGCGGACAAAGATTTGTTTCTACGTGTGTTAACCATGACCAACGATCCGAAACAAAGAGAAGCGCAAATGAAGGACCTTGGAAAAACATTTAGCCAATTGGAAAAAGATGTTTTCCCTAAAATCCGTCGTTCCATTGTGACTGTAAATTATACAGAGCAAGGTTTATCAGACGATGAATTAAAAGAAAAAGCAATGTCAAATCCTTCTGCGATGTCAGCGGATGAGTTGATCTTTACCGCAGGAACCCTTGTAAAAGACATCAACGAAAAAGCTAAAATTTACGATGCGGCTACCATGGCTTATCCAGAAGATTCAAGGGCATTTAACAATGCGGGAGCAGCAGCTTTCATGTTGAACAATACAAGCAAAGCCAAAACGAACTTGGAGAAAGCGTTGAACCTTAAAGACAACAACTATTCTAAAAACAATTTGGCGGGTGTCCTTATGTCTCAAAGTGACCGTAAAGGTGCCAAAAAACTTTTAGGCCAAGTAAAAGACAAAAGCGCTGAAGTAGCATACAATAATGCCATCATCATGGTGCTTGAAGGAAAATATTCAACTGCGGTTACTTCTTTTGGAACGAATGCTTCTTTTAACAAGGCGTTGGCACAAGTTTTAAGTACCAAATTGGATGATGCAAGCAAAACATTGGCAGCAAGTTCAGATAAAGAATCTGCAGATGGCTACTACCTAAAAGCAATCATCGCTGCAAGAAGTAATTCTGGTGTAGATGCAGTGGTTAGCAACCTTAAATCTGCCATCGCGAAAAATGCAAAATACGCTGAGAAAGCAGGTAAAGACCGTGAGTTCATTAAATTCATGGCAGACCCAAGCTTCACTTCTGTTGTGAAATAAGACCTTATAGAAATAGTAAAAGCCCCTTTATTGGGGCTTTTTTGTTTTTAGGCTATACAGATATTCTTGTTCCCATTGCCCAGGCGTAGGAATGCACTCCCAATCACATCCTAAGAAGAAAACATCCATCTTCGTTGAATAGCCACAAAAACTGTAAATCTTTTTAGCCGATTCCATCGCTTTATCAATCGCCGTCCAGTCGTTTGCCCTAATCATCTGCATGCTTTCAATGGTTGGATTCAGTACATCGCCAATGAGGGTGTCAATCTGTGGGTGCTTTGAAAGGAAGGTGTCCAATAGGAGCGGATGAAATTCTTTGGGACCGTTCAATAAAAGTATTTCACTGTCCTTTTTTTCTCTGATTTGTCTTCCCTTAAACCGCGACAACATACCAATGAAATGCGCATTTTTAAGCTTGGTTTTTGAAAGTTTTCCAGCAGTAGCATTTGAAGCATCGTCAACAATCCAGCAGACATCGAATTTCTTTAGTAAATACTTGTTAAGGACTTGCAATGGGAAGTAAGTTCTGGGCAAGGGAAGCGTTGCTTGATGGGTAACGATGACAGATGTACACGATGAACACCGAAACCCATACCGTTGGTCCGAAATCACAAAGTCAATTTGATGTGCATGAACCCATTTTTTCACCTCTTTTAATTCTTTCAAATGTTGGGAAACCAGGGTTGGGAGGGTTGTTAGAAACTTTATTTTCGAAAATCCTGAGTGTTTAAATTGAAAAGCGTACCCAGCATGGTCTATAAATGGAATCGAATCAAAGTAGCATCGGTAAAAGATTTTTTGGTCTTCGTTACAAGCAATGAACACTGTATTGCCCTGTTTTATCAATTGCTGCAAGAGTGGAATCGACCTTCCCACATGTCCCATTCCCCAGTTTAAAGGAGAGAAGAGGACGCGGGCATTGCAAATTAAATGGGGACTTTTCATTTTGTATAAAAATACGAAGGCAAATGCGTATCCAATCAATGCTTTTGGTTAATTTTGAAAAATAAAATATTCAAAAATGATTGACGGAAAAGAGTTTAAAAAGTTTGCGACGATGCACATGGGTCTTAACAGTATGGTGGTGGACCATTACATTGAATCTTCCTTAACCCCGTATATTATCGAGGAACGACCGTTGAACATGACGCAAATGGACGTCTTTTCACGCTTAATGATGGATAGAATCATTTTTTTAGGCACTGGAATCAACGACCAAGTTGCCAACATCATCAATGCACAGTTATTGTTCTTGGAATCCGCAGATGCGAAAAAAGACATTCAAATTTACCTTAATTCGCCAGGAGGATCTGTTTATGCAGGATTGGGTATCTATGACACCATGCAATACATTCGTCCAGATGTGGCAACCATTTGTACAGGGATGGCAGCGTCCATGGGAGCGGTTCTTTTGTGTGCAGGTGCGGAAGGAAAACGAAGTGCATTAAAGCATTCACGTGTGATGATTCACCAACCGCTTGGGGGCGCACAAGGACAAGCCTCTGACATCGAAATCACCGCGAGAGAAATTCAAAAGTTGAAAAAAGAATTGTACGACATCATCGCGAAACATTCTAAACAAGATTATGAAAAAGTTTGGGGAGATTCAGACCGTGATTATTGGATGACTTCAGAAGAAGCGAAAGCTTATGGGATGGTTGATGAGGTGTTGTTGAGAAATCCAAAATAACATGCCTAAAGTTATTTCCGAATGTTCGTTTTGCGGTAAAAAAGTCGCCGAACCTTCCATTCTTATCGCCGGTATTTCTGGTCACATTTGTGAATCTTGCGTCGTGCAAGCGAATCGAATCATCTCCGAAGAAAGTAAAAATACGGTCCACAAAGGTGTGGAGGAAGGGGTCGAAATCAATCCCCTAAAACCCAAAGAACTTAAAGCCAAGGTCGATGAATACGTCATTGGACAAGATGCTGCAAAGAAAGTACTGAGTGTCGCTGTGTACAACCACTACAAGCGCTTATTGGACCAAAACGATGCGAATGAAGTAGAAATTGAAAAGTCTAACATCATTTTGGTAGGTCGTACAGGTACCGGAAAGACTCTGCTTGCCAAAACCATTGCTCGATTGCTTAAGGTACCGTTTTGCATCGTAGATGCGACTGTGCTGACAGAAGCGGGGTATGTCGGTGAAGACGTTGAGAGCATCCTAACACGTTTGCTTCAAGGCGCAGATTACAACATAGACAAAGCCCAAAAAGGCATCGTTTTTATTGACGAAATTGATAAGATTGCACGTAAAAGTGACAATCCTTCCATCACAAGGGATGTTTCAGGCGAAGGTGTACAACAAGCCCTATTGAAATTACTTGAAGGTACCATTGTGAATGTGCCACCCCAAGGTGGAAGAAAGCATCCGGATCAAAAAATGATTCCCGTTGATACAAAAAACATTCTCTTTATCTGTGGTGGAGCCTTCGACGGCATCGAGAATTTAATCGCCACCCGCATCAATAAAAACATCATTGGATTTAGAAATGGCTCCGATGATAAGGTTGAACAAAATGAACTGCTTCAATACATTTCTCCTGCAGACTTGCGCGGGTTTGGCTTGATTCCAGAGTTAATAGGAAGGTTTCCTGTGTTGAGTTATTTGGAGCCCTTGGATAAAAAGGCCTTGAGAAGAATCCTAACAGAACCCAAAAATGCCCTGATGAAACAGTTTGTCCGCGTTTTTGAACTCGATGGCATCACGCTCACCTTTGACCAAAAAGTCCTGGATTTTATCGTCGACAAAGCGATTGAATTGAAATTGGGAGCAAGGGGCTTACGTTCCATTTGTGAAGCCATTTTCATGGAAGCTATGTATGAACTTCCCTCAAGCCAGAAAAAGAAATTTCATGTGGATGAAGCCTATGCAATGGCTGCATTTAATAAGACAAAACTCAATCGATTAAAGGCTGCATAATTGCGGAATTTTGTCAATAGATTATTAACTTTACGCGCATTCAAATTTTAATCAAATGAAAGTACTTCAATTTCGCGAAGCCCTCAGAGAGGCAATGTCTGAAGAAATGAGAAGAGACCACAGTGTGTTTCTATTGGGTGAAGAAGTGGCAGAATACAATGGAGCCTACAAAGTTTCGCAAGGAATGTTGGATGAGTTTGGTCCCAAAAGGGTGATCGATACGCCAATTGCTGAACTTGGTTTTACAGGAATTGCCGTAGGTGCTTCCATGAATGGCCTTCGTCCCATAGTTGAATTCATGACCTGGAATTTTGCCATCTTGGCAGCGGACCAAATTATAAATTCAGCCGCAAAAATGCTTCAGATGTCAGGCGGTCAATACCACTGCCCCATCGTATTTCGAGGAGGAAACGGAACAGCTGGACAGCTCGCTGCAACCCACTCACAAAGTTTTGAAGCGTTCTATGCACATGTTCCTGGTTTAAAGGTAATCACACCTTCAAATCCTGCGGATGCCAAAGGATTGTTGAAAGCCGCCATTCGCGATGAGGATCCAGTCGTTTTTCTTGAATCTGAAAAAATGTACGGTGAAAAAGGTGAAGTGCCCGAAGGAGAATTCATCATTCCGATTGGGGTGGCAAATGTCATAAGAAAAGGGACCGATGTTACCATTGTGTCTTTTGGAAAAATCATTAAAGTGGCTCAAGCCGCTGCGGAAGAATTGGCAAAAGAAAACATCAGTATTGAAATCATTGATTTGAGAACAATTCGCCCGCTGGATTACAAAACAGTGGTGGAATCAGTGAGAAAAACCAACCGTTGTGTAATCGTTGAAGAATCTTGGCCTTTGGCGAGCATCTCTTCAGAAATTGCCTACCACTTGCAACGCTATGCGTTTGATTTCTTAGATGCACCCGTTGAGCGTGTAACACAAACGGATACGCCGTTTGCGTTTTCTCCGTCTTTAATTGATGAGGCTTTACCGAATGTGGATCGCCTGATTAAAGCAGTTAAAAGAACACTTTATAGAGCATCCTAGTTTTTGATTAACCGAATTAGCCCAACAGTTTTTCCATCTGACTGAACTTTAACGAGGTATATGCCTTGCTTCAAATTCACAAGTGAAATTGAACCCGATGTGTTGAACGTTGTCAGAATCGATTTTCCTGAAAGATCAAGAATTTCCAGATTTAACCGACCTGTAACGTTTGTATAGAGCGATACTTCATCATTCGAGGGATTCGGATAGAGGTTGAAATAATAAGTTGGTTCAATTAACGATAGCGATTGACAAAGTTCATTACTGCTTATCATTGGGGCGAAAAAAGTTGCCATTTGGAGTTGTCTCAAATTCATGTTGTCATAGGCGTGGCAAGGATTGTTCGCCTGATCTAAACAACTTCCCGGTACGAAAGCAAATTGATTTGGAAAATTGTTCGCAGTGAAATTGTTTTGAATGTTGTAGCCAAAATTTCCTTGATTATTCCAGTCACTGATTGCTTGGCTTCCGTGAACAATTGGAGTATTGGCAATTGCGTAACAATTATATCCATTGGTCATACACCAATCTAAACCCCAGAAAACCTCCTTGCTACCTATTGGCACAATTATATCGCAAGGTTGATGATAGGAATAAATGGCTGGTTTAGCGATATTGGCAGGATGGTTTATCAATAAGTTGTTGAACATTGCCCCGAACATATTCCCAATACCCTTAATGGTGTAATGCACTTGTGATGGTTCAATACCGCCATCAATATCCCCCAAATCTGGACGAGAAATACTCGCTGCGAAAACTTCCCCAACATTATGTGTACAGTTGGACATGTTTGCATTCGGTGCAGGTAATGAGGGTAATGCAAAAGTAGATGACGGACGCTCTTGCATGTCGTTCATTAAACCAACACCCAAGGCAATAAAAGAACCAGCACTTTCCCCAACAAGAAATACGTTATTTGTATCAATAGAGAATTGTTGGTTCCTATTAATTAAATAACGAAGTGCGCCTTTTGCGTCTTGAATACCACGATAATTTGCCCTGATCCATTCAGCCGTATCACTTGCAAACAAACAATTATAGCTCGGATAATTACAGCTCCACGTATTTTCATCAGAAATAAAACCTAAGCGATAAGAAATGCTTGCGGTTACGTATCCTCTTCTGGCAAATTCTTTACAATAGTCTTGAACGCTTGCATCGTTTTTTGACCCCGCGATAAAAGCCCCTCCATGGATTACGATGAGCAGGGGCCAACGGGAAATTTGAGAATTCACAGGACATTTAGGCTCATAGATGTCCATGGCTAAACTGACAGTGTTTCCATTGAAATCATTCGAAGTACCATAAGTTTCATTTAAAGTACTGTCGTAGGTATATTGTTGGTCAATCCATTGCTGACATAATATATTTAAATATGAAAGGAGAAAAATTGGAAGTAAAATAGTTTTCATAATTATTATTAATTGGTAAATAACATTTGAATATACAAAAAAAAAGGGGCCGAAGCCCCTTTTTTTGTTAGTCAATCTTCTGATTATAATACCACCAATTGTTTTGTCGCAGATAAACCATTTGCTCCTTTAACTGTAATGATGTAAAGTCCTGCTTCCAAATTTTGAATAGGCATGCTATTCAAATTAGTAACTGATTTCTCCATAACAATCCGCCCACTTTGCTCTGTCACTATAACTTTCGTTACGTTGCCTTTCCATTGAACTTTGGCATCAGAACTTGTTGGATTTGGATATACATTTAAGGCAATCAATCCAAGAGATGTTACATCTGCCGCAGATTCGTTAGCTACTTCTATGAAAGTACTTGTTGCACATCCATTGGCATCGGTTGCAATTACGCTATACGTTCCGGCAGCTAATCCAAATACATCTTCCGTTGTTTGTCCGGTGGACCATTCGTAGGTATATCCTGGCGTTCCACCGCTAACATTAAGATCAATGCTCCCATCGTTATTACCTAAATCAGCGGTAACTACTGGATTTATTTCAAGGGTTGCTGGTTCATTAATTACATACGTTCCGCTTGTACTGCATCCATTAGCATCTGTGATTTCAACAAAGTAAGTTCCAGCGGTCAATGAGCTAAGGTTTTCCGTTGTGGCACCGTTGCTCCAATTGTACGTATAGGTAGGGTTACCATTATTCACAACCAAGCTTACCGAACCATTCGTTCCTCCATTACAGCTAACATTATTCGAAATGGAGTTCTCAATTACAGGGGTTCCGTTGCTTACGGTAGCAGTTGTTGTTACTATACATCCATGGGCATCTGTAATTTGATAGGTATAGGTTCCTGAAGTAAGGTCACCAAAATAAAATTCAGCTTGTCCGTTACTTGTGTTTACCTGATAAGGCTCTTGACCATTTGAAGGAGATATGGTTACCGAACCATTTCCATCGGTGCATGCATTGTTAACAATGCCTACTACATCCATATTTCCTTGTGTTGCAATGGCCATAGAAACAGCCGCATTCGCATTTAATCTTCCAGCTCCAATTGAACCAACATAATTTGGATTGAATACATCGATGTTATTTGAACTATTTTTTAAAATTTGTTCGATTTCGTCGTTATCAATGCATGGATTTACACTCAACATTAAGGCTACTGTTCCTGTTACAAAAGGTGCGGCATACGAAGAACCTGATGCGGTCATGTAATTTACCGGAGAATCTGAAATGTTAACTTTATATCCTGGCGCAGCTAAGTCAACTGCACTGTTGTGTTGGTGGGTTGTGTTCGGGTTCCCAGGGTTTTCCTCGTGATTATCAAATTCCCCAATACTGGTTACAGAGAATACATGGTTGTATGATGCAGGGTAGGCTAGTGCGGATGGGTCGCCACAGGTTGTTCCATTTCCAGCTGCGGCAACTATAAATGTCCCATTTGCATAAACTTCGTCTATCACATCTTGTTCAAATTGGCTGAATGAACAACCCGAGAACCAACTTACATTGATGACATCAATTCCTGCATAAGTAGCCAATAACAGTTGATTAAAATCCATTTCATAGAATGCAATGGAAGAATTGAAGCCAATCGAACTAACTCCAACTTGATTATCCGTTTTTCCTGCCGCAATGATTGCTACTGCTGTTCCGTGTTCAGATGGTAAGGTATTGTGGTAGTCATAATATGTGATTTTCCCAGCTAATTCTTCGTGGTATGGGTTTAAGTTTTCATCGCTGATACCTACAATGATTCCTGCATTCGATTGTGTTTGATTCCACGCTTGCGGCGCTTTAATTAAGTCTAAGGCATAGTTCGTACTGAATTCAGCATTATAATCATTTGGAACATACAAGGTTTTGTATTCCGGTGCTCTTTCGATTTCAGCTATAACACCTGGAAAGTTTCTGAGCGTATTTTCTAAGGTTGCAACATCACACGCACAATTGAATTCATACACGCCTTGTAATTTTTCGTTTTTTGAATTTGAAAGGGCCTGATGAATTTCACTCACGCCAATTTGATTTAAAGCATTTGCAAAGGATGGATTTGTTGACCCTATAGTCCCGTTTTCTAAAACTCGAGGTGTACTTTGCCGATCAGAAATACGAGCCCATACACGAGCGCTTTGTGCTTCTGTAGTAAAACTGCTAATTCCGATTAACCCGGTTAATAGGATGCTTAAGTTGATTTTGTTTTTCATGGTTATTTTTTTTAAGTCGTTTCTGAGACAAAGATGAAGACCATTTAAAAAGGGTAGGGAATTCCATGTCAACTTGTATGCAAATTACACCTTGTTACGTGGACGTATTTAAGCAGTTTTGTGGATAAGTCTACGCGTAACTACTTAGTTACTAGTTATTTTTGAGCTGTTCGGTATAGGAAAAATGCAATGATTCCAAACAGTAAATTCGGCGTCCATACAGCGATTATCGCAGGTAGACCAACATTCAATGCAGCTACAGCCATTACTTTCATGGCAAAAATGTAAACAAATACAAATCCGAGTCCTATGGCAATGTTCAAACCAATCCCACCACGTTTTTTACGTGAGGCTACCGAAACTCCAATTATGGTTAGAATATATGTAGCAAAGGGATAGGATGTACGTTGATGCATTTCTATTTCATAATACGGCACACGAGAAGATCCCTTTTGTTTTTCTCGACTGATCAATTGGGATAATTCGGGGTAAGTCATAGTTTCAGCAACATTCTCGCGCTGGGCCATTTCATCCATCGAAAAATTAAATACGGTATCCATGGTCGCTCGGTACTGTACAGTACCAATGGGAAATCCAATACGTTTTATGTACACATTTTTTAAGGTCCATTTATTCGTGCCCCTGTGATTCATTGCTTCGTTCGCCTTTAAAAAAAAGATGGGCTTACTGGAATCCCCCCACTGTTGTTGCACAAAGTTGGTGACCTTACCCGCCTCGTTCGTATAAGTTGAAAAATATACCGAGGTATTCCCCGGGTAATCCGCATGGTAATTTTCAACCATCATGACATCCCGGTAATATTTTTCCTCAAATCCCAGCCTAAGCTTGTTCGCAGTGGGGACAATAAAATGATTCAGCATCAAGGAAAGGACCATGAGTACGGTCGCTGAAATCATGTAAGGTCGAAGAAACCTTGTAATGGGCTTTCCTGAGAACCACATCGGAATGATCTCCGTGTCTTGTGCCATCTTCGCCGTAAACCAGATGACCGAAATAAAAACAATCATCGAAGAAAACATGTTCCCGTGGAAAAGTAAAAAACTTACATAGTATTCAAAGATAATCGCTGAAACGGGCGCTTTGTTGGAAATGAACTCACTGAGTTTTTCTGAAACATCGAACACCATTGCAAACAACATGATGATTCCAAGCATGAAGAAAAAAGTGCTTAGGAATTTACGGATGATGTATTTATCGAGAATCTTCAGCATTACATTCTTTGAGAAAGCTTTTTAACCACGGTATTTTTCCATTCCACAAAATCACCATCGGCAATGTGCTTCCTTGCGGCCGCCATCAGTTCGAGGTAAAAGGACAAATTGTGAATGGTTGCGATTTGAAATCCTAAAATTTCTTGACATTTGATCAAATGTCTTAAATAGGCTTTTGAATATACGCGATCCACCCAAACCGTGCTGTTTTCTTGAAGCGGACTAAAATCCATTGCCCATTTTTCATTTTTGATGTTGATGGTTCCTTCCCAGGTATAGAGCATCCCGTGTCGCGCATTTCGACTTGGCATTACACAATCGAACATATCGATTCCCAAAGCAATGCATTCGAGGAGATTCCATGGTGTACCAACCCCCATAAGATAGCGGGCCTTTTCCTTCGGTAAGATGTCGGTGACAATGTCGGTCATGGCATAGAGCTCATCTTCGGGTTCACCAACGGACAATCCTCCTATGGCAATGCCAACGTCACCAAAATCAGACATAAATTCTGCGGATTCAGTCCTCAAATCTTTATAAACACTGCCTTGAACAATTGGAAACAAAGTCTGGTCATACCCATATTTTGGCTCGGTTTCATCCATGCGGGTAAAGCATCGCTTTAACCAATTGTGGGTCAATTTCAAGGATTCTTTTGCATACGTGTAATCGCAGGGGTAAGGTGTACACTCATCAAAGGCCATAATGATATCTGCACCAATGCTTCGTTGAATGTCGATGGCAAATTCTGGCGTGAACAAATGGTAACTGCCATCCAAATGGGATTGAAAACGTACCCCGTCCTCCATGATTTTGCGCGTACCCGCTAGGGAATACACCTGATACCCTCCGCTGTCTGTAAGGATGGGGCGCTCCCAATTCATAAACTGGTGAAGTCCACCCGCTTTTTCCAAAACCTCAATGCCAGGTCTCAAATATAAATGATACGTGTTCCCAAGAATGATTTGTGCATTAATGTCTTCCCTTAATTCTTGTTGATGAACCGCTTTAACACTTCCTGCCGTACCTACAGGCATAAAAATGGGCGTTTCAATCATTCCATGGTCTGTATGCAACCTGCCCAGTCGCGCCTTGCTTTGTGTGTCCGTTAGAATTTTTTCAAAGTGCATAACAATGTTAATAAATACCCGGCGTAAAGATACTGCTATTTGTAAACCACCCCCATCTTTGTATAAAACTAGACCTCATGTGGATTTCAGATGCACCAAATTGGTTGGTAACCGGGTCTCAAATCCTTTTTGTCACTACTTTTTTCATTCAATTCTTGTTCGTGACATTGCTTTTTGGAAGGCTTGCCTTTTATAAATCCAAAGCAAACACTTCACCTTTCACGCCCTCAGTAAGCATCATCGTTGCGGCACGGAACGAGCAAGAAAACCTATCCGTTCTTCTTCCGATGTTGCTAAAGCAATCCTATCCCACATTCGAAATCATCATTGTCAACAACCATTCTCAAGATGAGAGTAAACAAGTCGTTGAAAAATTTCAATCCTCCCACACCAACCTTCGTTTGATTGAGTTGAATGACTACAGCGCCCAGCTGCATGGAAAAAAATACCCTCTGTCTGTGGGGATTGAACTAGCGCAGTATGACCATTTTCTTTTTACCGATGCCGATTGTAGGCCCGCCTCTACAGATTGGTTGCGTTCAATGGCCTCCTCCTTTTCTGATTCCCATGAATTGGTGTTGGGCTATGGTCCTCTTTTCAAGGAAAGAGGATTTCTAAACAGGTGTTTTCGTTTCGATGCCACATGGATTGGAATGAATTATTTTTCCTTTGCGCTGGCTAACATTCCATATATGGGCGTGGGACGCAACATCGCATATACAAGAAAGGTGTACAATTCGGTGAATGGATTTAACGCCCACAGCCACATCTCTTCAGGTGATGATGACTTGTTTGTCCAAGATGCAGCGAACAAAACCCAAGCAAAAATTCAGATACACCCCAATTCCTTTTGTCCCTCTGGTGCGGAAAAATCATTAAAAGATTGGTTGCATCAAAAGGCAAGACATTATACAACAGCGGGTAATTACAAGGTTTTCAAAAAAGCGTTGTTAGGAATATATCCGATGAGCTTGTTTTTACTCCACGTTTCCTTTGTTATTTTGTCGTTGTTGGATGAAAATTGGATATTTTCATGCCCAGCCATGGTTTTTATCCTTTTGCTAAAATGGTGGATACAAGGAAAAGCAATGGTAAAATTGGATGAAAAAGGACTCGCTTTGTTTTTTCCTTTTTGGGATTTAATGTACGCGATTTCGATTCCAGTGGTTTATGTAACGCAATTAAGAAAACCGAAAAATAAATGGTAACGACCGAACACTTATCTGAAAAAGCTCAAAAGGATTATATTCTTGTTGAAGCCGCAAAAAAAGGCGAGCAATCTGCTTATGCGGAGCTGATGGATCGTTACCGAGAATCGATTTATTATATGATGCTGAAAATGGTAAAAAACTCTGATGATGCGGAGGATTTAACCTTGGAGGCCTTTGGAAAAGCTTTTAACAGAATCGATCAATATTCCCCTAGCTTTGCCTTCAGTACCTGGTTGTTTAAAATTGCTTCAAACAATTGCATCGATTTCATCCGAAAGAAAAGAGTTCATGTTTTATCTATGGACAGCGGCATTCAAACCTCCAATGGGGGAACCATGCGCATTGATGCGAAAGCAAACGTAAATAATCCGGAGGAATCCTTGATCTACGATCAAAAGGTCTTACACATGCGCTTATTGGTAAGCAAACTGAAGCCGAGGTACCGCGAACTGGTCGAAAAAAGATATTTTGAGGAATTGAGCTACGAAGAAATTGCCGTAGAATTAAATCTGCCACTCGGAACCGTGAAAGCACAATTGTTTCGCGCAAGAGATTTCTTAGCAAACATGATGGAAAAAACCAGGGATACCATTTGATGTGGACAGGATTGTACATTACTTCCCAGATATAAGCGAACAGCAAAGACATCAATTCCAAGCATTGTTAGCGTTGTATCGGTTCTGGAATGAACAAATCAATGTCATCTCGCGGAAAGACACCGATAATTTTTATGAACGCCACGTACTCCATTCCCTTGGCATCGCAACAGTATATGGGTTTAAACCCGGCATGAAGGTGTTGGATGTAGGTACAGGCGGTGGATTTCCAGGGATTCCATTGGCCATCCTTTTTCCAGAAACGGAATTCGTATTGGTAGATTCCATAGGTAAAAAAATCAAAGTCGTTAACGAAGTTGCTTCAGCTTTGGGATTATCCAATGTTACAGGTCATCATGCAAGGGCAGAACAAATCCCTGGGATGTTTGATTTTGTGGTTTCGCGTGCGGTTACAGCCATGCCCGTCTTTGTGGAATGGGTAAGAGATAAAATCAAGAAAGGCAAAGACGAGGATGGGTTTCCCTTTGGGATTCTTTACCTAAAAGGCGGGGACCTTAGCGATGAGTTCAAAGGACTTAAAGGAAAGATTGTAGAACATCCCTTAAAAAACCACTTCGACGAGGATTTTTTTGACACCAAAAAGGTAATTCATTGGGTCAATTGATGGCGCATCAACTGCTGTATTTCTTTACAATCACTCAGTAAAAAGAAACTTCCAGTAACGAGAATGCCTTGCCCTTCACTTCGTTTGTTTATCGCTTCGAGGATGGCCTCATTCACATCTTGAAAAATTTCATACGTTTCAAATCCCAAAGATGCAATGGTATCCTTAAGTTCAGAGGTGAGATAACTTCGCGCATTGCTGAATTCAGAGAAATACCAATGTGCGACCTTATTTCGGCTTTCAATTACATGCGCAAGCGATTTGTCGTTGGATGCCCCAAAAACAACCAGCGGTTTTGTGATTCCCATTTCTGCCAATGATGCTAAGGTCGTATTGAATCCTTCGGCATTGTGTGAAGCGTCATACCATACGTTCGGTAGGGTTGGCGATGGAAACAATCGGCCCATGAATCCGGTTTGCGGAAACAATGTTTTCCAGGTTTCAATGACATCAAATGCCATCACATCGAATCCCAATAAGGAAAGTCCCTCCATTGCCAAGGCAGCATTTTTACGTTGGTAGGAGGGGAGTAAATTTTCTTCGTCTGTGATTCTGCGGTTACTGAAGTAGATGGGTGCTCCTTCTGCTTCTGCTTTTTGTTTGAATACCGATTGAAGCGCTGGATTTTCTTCTCCGCAAATCACAGGGATACCCGGTTTAATGATTCCTGCTTTTTCTGATGCGATTTCCGCTAAGGTATTTCCCAAAAAGGCTTGATGGTCAAATCCAATGTTGGTGATGATCGATAGGGCAGGGGTAACAACATTGGTAGCGTCGAGCCTACCTCCCAAACCGGTTTCGAGTACCACATAATCGCATCCTTGTTCTTTGAAATAAACCAAAGCCATCGCCAAGGTGATCTCGAAAAAGGAAAGGTTCAATTCCAATGGACGAACCTGCTCAATAAAATCAATGACCGCCGTTTCCGATATTGCTTTTCCGTTGATGCGTATTCGCTCCCGAAAATCTACCAAGTGGGGTGAAGTAAACAGGCCAACTTTCAACCCTTTTTGTTGAAGAAAAGAATGGATAAACGCACACGTTGATCCCTTTCCGTTGGTCCCCGCAACGTGTATGAAGGTTAAGTCTTTTTCAGGATTTCCAAAGTGCGCTAAAATGTTCCGGGTGTTATCGAGCCCGGGTTTATACGCTTGAGCTCCAAGGTTTTGGTAAGATGGAAATTGTTGGAATAACCATTGAATGGAAATGGAATACTTAGTTGGCATTCACTTTCACGGTGAAAAAGCAAAATGCAGGACGGTCTTTGGGGTCCTTTTTATAACGCACTTGCTTGATGACTTGTCGTACCACATCGTTTATGATGGATTGGTCAGTTGTGGTGGTTTTAGATTTAATGCAGACGGCATTGGTTACATCACCTGATCCTGAAACGGTAAGTTTCAAATGCACCTTAAGGTCGATGTCTGTATTGTATTTTGGGAGAACTGGGTCATTGATTCGAATTCTATCACGGCCATCGCCATACCCATCGCCTTCACCGTTTCCTTCGCCACCGGTACCATTTCCATTCCCAAACAAGCCTCCATTTCCGCCGCCTTCGCCCCCTCCGGTGCCTCCGTCTCCAAAAGGATTGTTTGCTTTGTGTGGTGAACTTGAAGGGTTGTTGGCATTGTTGCCTGTGGTGTGGTTTGATTTCCCACTTTGAATGGGTTCTTGTCCTTTGTAGGTTAAATGTTGTTCGGTTTGTTCCATGGGTTCAGAACGTTCATCGTTGGAAGGAGTTCCCCCACCTTCTGCTGAACCCCCATCTGCAATTAACAAAGCTTCAACCTCAACATCTTGCAAAACCTCTTCCTCTAACAATAGGTGCGCTACGGGTGGTGGGTCAGGGGTTGTGTAGGTAATGAGAAACAAGAGTAAAACCAACAACAAAATGGACCCCGTCGAAATGATAAGACTGTTACGGACATCTTTTGGATTGCTTTGAACATACCAATTTTGGTTAGGTTGAATTGTTGCCATAATGGTTATATCGTCATTAGAATTAAAAAGTTACAACATTGGCTAGCCTGAAGGTTACGATGTTCATTTACGTAAGTTGCTTTAATGCGATTTCAAATGCCGCATTCGCGATCTTGTGAGCGGAAGGGTTCGATGCATGAACCTTTTCTAAAGCATCAGAAATGATTTTCTCCGTGTCGTTGAATATCAATGATTCTTCCAATTCAGGTAAATCTGTACCCATCAAATAGGCAAAAACCCTGGCCATTCCGCAATTGGCAATAAAATCAGGAATGAGTGACAAATGTTCATCGGCGTATTCTGCTATGGCGCCGAAGAAAATCTCTGGGTCTGCAAAAGGAACATTGGCTCCGGAAGAGATTACCTGAACTTTACCTTGAAGCATTCTTTTTAATTGGTCCATTGTGATCATGCGGCTTCCTGCACAAGGCACAAAAATATCTGCAGGCATGTCCCAAATTTTCTCATTGATTTCTTCGTAGGAAAGCAAATTGGGATGCGTAAGGGTATTTCCATTTTTCTCCAGAAAAAGCGTACGTATTTCTTCGAATGAAAATCCTTCCTCTTTGAGAAGCCCCCCCACTCGGTCAATGATTCCAACTACTTTTGCCCCTGCTTGAGATAGGTAAAATGCTGCAGCAGAACCCACGTTCCCCCATCCTTGGATTAAGACCTTCTTGTCTTTCAGCGATCCGCCCCAAATTCTGTAATAATGTTGAATGGAAACCGCTACACCGTATCCTGTTATCATGTCTGCTACCACGAAGTTTCGCGATGGGTCCGGACTTAATACATCCGATGTAATGTTTTTTAGTACCCCCTTTTGCAACTGACCGATGCGGTTCATTTTATCGGTTTCATTCGGTTTAAAATGTCCATTGAACACACCTTCTTGGGGATGTAAAACACCGCAGGATGCTGTGATTGGAATTACTTCGTGAATTTCATCTACGTTTAAATCTCCCCCTGTACCGTAGTAGGTTTTCAGTAAAGGCGTAACCGCTGCAAACCACCTCCGCAAAACGCCTTCCTTTCTTGGGTCGTTGGGGTCAAAGCAAATTCCGGATTTCGCGCCGCCAATCGCAGGACCAGCAACGGTAAATTTTACTTCCATGGTTTTTGCCAAGGATTCAACCTCGCGTTTGTCTAATCCAATGCGCATCCGTGTGCCTCCCCCTGCTGCTCCGCCACGTAAACTATTGATTACCACCCATCCAACAGCTTCGGTTTCAGGATCCTTCCATTCAAAAACGATTTCTGGACGTTTGTTCTCAAAGTTTTTTAATAATTCAATCATGGCGTGGTTGTGTTTTTTCTGACTTTAAAGTTACTTTGAATGTCCATTGATTTTCCGAGTGTTGGATATTTTTCCAACATCACAAGTGTGAATAAACCTTAGCAAGGAAGATGTAGGCTTCCACCACACACATTTTTTTGGGCTCCTGTGACCGAGGATAAGGCATTGTGCTTGCCTTCCAAATAGCGCAAACCCAAAAAAGCAAAGATGATGGCTTCCTTAAAATCAATGATTTCCTTGTTGGGAATGACCCATTTACAGCTTGTGTAGTTTTGAATTCTATCCAACAAGTACGTGTTGTGCGCACCGCCGCCGGTAACATAAATGCTTTCCAGTTTGTGGTGATTGATTTCCTGGGCAATCCTTTGCGCTATGTGCTCACACAAGGTTGCGATTACGCTGTGAGGGTCCAGGTCATTTGGAATCAAAGGATAAAAGGAATTCAACAACCATTCCGTACCCAAGGATTTTGGTGTAGCCAAACCGTAATAGGCCAGGTTATTCAAGTCAGCAAGTAGGGTTTGATTTATGGTTCCCGATTTACTTAATTGTCCATTGTCATCGTACGCAAAGCCAAGTTTTTGGGCATAGGCATTTAGAGGTAAATTTCCAGGACCGATGTCATAGGCAACATTTTTAGTGTCGCGCACAAAGGATAGGTTTGCAAATCCCCCGATGTTTAAAAATCCTTCAGCGAGGCCTTGAAAAAGCAGATGGTCTCCAATCGGCACGAGTGGTGCGCCTTGTCCACCTGCAGCAATGTCTAAAGCCCTAAAGTTGTTTATCACTTGGATTCCGGTGTGATAGGCCAGGGTGGTCCCACAACCCAATTGGACGGTGTACCCAAGATGGGGTTGATGAAAGACGGTTTGGCCGTGAGAGGCAATGGCTGCAAGGGTATTTTTTTCGATGCGATGTTCCGAGATAAAAGCATTCACACAATCGGCATAGTGAATTCCTATTTCTTGGTTCAGTTTAAAAACAGCATGTGCCAATGCGTTGGGAATGTTTTCGAGTGTGTGTTTAATGGATTCAGGAAGTACGTAGGTTTTTGAATGGATGAGTTGAAAAGTGTAATGTTCACCCGTTATGTTAAATTCAACATGCGCGACATCCAATCCGTCGAGTGAAGTTCCAGACATCAATCCGATAAGCCTTATGGTTTTAGTCATAAATGTGGTTACAAAACGAAAAATCAATTACTTTTGTAAAAGTAAAAATCTAATCAAGATTAATATGCATTTTGAATTAACCGAGGAGCATTTAGCAGTGAAAGAAGCGGCGAGAGATTTTGCCCAAAACGTATTAAAACCAGGCGTAATTGAGCGCGACAACTTGCAAAAATTTCCTACAGAGGAAATGAAACAGTTGGGAGAATTGGGATTTATGGGAATGATGGTAGATCCGAAATACGGCGGTAGTGGTATGGATACCCTTTCCTATGTGTTAGCGATGGAGGAGATTTCTAAAGTCGATGCTTCTGCTTCTGTATGCATGTCTGTAAACAACTCATTGGTATGCTGGGGGTTAGAAACTTTTGGTACCGAAGAGCAAAAAGAAAAGTACTTGGTTCCTTTGGCAAAAGGAGAGAAAATTGGCGCGTTTTGCCTTTCAGAGCCCGAAGCAGGTTCAGATGCAACTTCACAACGTACCACTGCAATTGACCACGGAGATCATTATGTATTGAATGGTACAAAGAATTGGATTACCAATGGGTCTACCGCTTCGATTTATTTAGTGATTGCACAAACCAATGTTGAATTAGGACACAAAGGAATCAATGCTTTGATCATTGAAAGAGGCATGGACGGTTTTATCATAGGTGCCAAAGAAGATAAATTGGGAATTCGCGGAAGTGATACCCATACATTGTTGTTCAATGATGTAAAAGTTCCGAAAGAAAACAGAATTGGTGAAGATGGTTTCGGATTCAAATTCGCGATGAAAGTATTGAGCGGTGGAAGAATCGGGATTGCTGCCCAAGCATTGGGAATTGCCGCAGGTGGATTTGAGTTATCGGCTGCGTATGCAAAAGAAAGAAAGGCTTTCGGAAAAGAGATTTACAAGCACCAAGCAATTGCTTTCAAGTTGGCTGACATGGCTACTGAAATTGAGGCTGCTCGATTGTTGGTGTATAAATCAGCGTTGGATAAAGACAACGGTAGAAACTATGACCAATCGGGTGCCATGGCAAAATTGTACGCTTCTAAAGTGGCAATGACACAAACCGTTGAAGCGGTACAAATTCATGGTGGCTATGGTTTTGTAAAAGAATACCACGTTGAACGTTTGATGCGCGATGCCAAAATTACCCAGATTTATGAAGGGACCTCAGAAGTCCAAAAGATTGTAATTTCCAGAGGCATTTTAAGCGCGTAAATGCCTTACCCTAGGTGCTAAAACGGGGCTTAGGGAAATATAACCGACCCCTGAGCAAAATGCAGCGCAGCGAAATGACGTCGAATGGAGGAGGTAAGAAGATGAATTCTACTCCCTAACCGTGTCCGAAGGCTGGAGGAAGGTAGGACCAACGAGGGTGAACATTATGCCTTATTTGAATTTTCAGTTTAGCCTGGCTGATTACAAAGCGCTCAGCCGCCGTTTTGCAACTACGCAATCATAGATTTCACCTTGTCCAATGCTTGTGTGATGTGTTTCACCGGTTGCGTTTGGCTGTTGTAAATCCCTTGAATTTTCCCTTTCAAATCGATGATGTAGGTGACCCTTCCAGGCAAAAGTCCAAAAAGATTCGTGGGCACTTCAAACGCTTTTCTAACCTTTTGGTCCGAATCGGATAGCAAAGAAAAAGGTAGGTTGTATTGCGTACTAAAAGTTTGATGAGATTTCGCATCGTCCGAAGAAATGCCAAAAACTTCACATCCAAGGTCTTTGAAATCTTCGTAGCGGTCGCGGAAACTACAGGCCTCCTTCGTACATCCAGGCGTATTGTCTTTGGGATAGAAATACACGACCAGAATTTTTTTTCCGATGAAATCTTCAAGGTTGATTTCTTTATTTTCTTGATTCACCAAAGTGAAAGTAGGACAGGCGTCTCCGATTTTTAACATGTTTATGGGTTTAATGCGCTTTTGTAACGATCTAAAATTCTGTTTCGAGCAAAGCTATGTTCAACAATGGGTTTTGGGTAAGCTGGTGTACCAAATTCTGGCACCCATCTTTTTACATAGGCAAATTTGGGGTCGAATTTTTCTTGTTGAGCGGTGGGATTAAAAACCCTGAAATAAGGCGCTGCATCCGTGCCAGAACCTGCTGCCCATTGCCATCCGCCGACATTACTGGCCAGTTCAAAATCGAGTAGTTTTTTGGCAAAATACGCCTCTCCTTGACGCCAATCAATCAAAAGGTGTTTGGTTAGAAAGCTCGCTGTGACCATGCGTACACGGTTGTGCATAAACCCCGTCGCGTTAAGTTCTCGCATGCCTGCATCTACAAGTGGATAGCCAGTTGTTCCTTCGCACCAGCGCTGGAAATCCTCTGGATTGTTTTCCCAAACGATGGCATCGTAAGCGGGTTTAAAAGCCTGTGTTACGGTATGTGGAAAATGGAAAATGATCATTTGGTAAAATTCTCGCCAAATGAGTTCGTTCAAAAAGGTTTCGTTCAAACCGCAGGCACGCATGACAAGTTTTCGGATGCTCAAGGTTCCAAATCGCAAGTGAAGGCCAAGTTTAGAGGTTCCTGGAATGGCGGGAAAATTCCTTTGGTCGCTGTATTTTTCTATCAACAGGTCCTCGACGCGGGTGGTTGGAAAAGCAATGCCAGAAGGGGTGAATCCCAATTGCAGTAAAGTGGGTATTGGTTTTTCCATTGCAATTCCCTTTACCGAACGCAGTGATGCGACAGAATCGTAGGTTTCAATGGGGTGTAGTGACAGGGCTTCCTTCCATTTTCGGGAATAGGGCGTGAATACAGTGTAAGGTAAGCCATCGGCTTTAACGACCTCATTTTTCTCGAAAACCACGTGGTCCTTTGCGCCAATAAATTCAATTCCTTTTGCTTTCAACAATTCGTGAATGTGTTTGTCGCGCTGTAAGGCATAGGGTTCGTAATCGCGGTTGGTAACAACTGCATCTACGTTCAGTTCCGCAGCGAGGCGAGGAATGATTTCTGTCGGGTTTCCTATTTCTACTTGAAGATATACCCCAAGATTTTTATATTCTGTAGCAAGCCTTTCAATTTGTTCATGGATAAATTCAACCCTTGCATCGTTGGGTTCCAATTCACTCAAAATTTGTGTGTCAAAAATAAACACGGGCTGCACCGCTTCGGACTTTGTACAAGCTTTGTACAATCCGGCATTGTCTTCGATGCGTAAATCTCTACGGTGCCAAAAAATAGATTTTGTCATAGCATACTAACAACCCTAGCGAGCTTATGTTTTCGGTTGGGAAGTTACAGGTTATTTCCCCGCGTATTCTACCCAGTTGCTTTCGGTTTCATACAATTTAAGCGACAGCTTTCCATACTGAGAAAACCTAGGTTCGAGTAGATCGTAGCATACACATGCGATGTTTTCAACCGTGGGATTTAAGGAATGAAATTCTGGACAGTCTAGGTTGAGGTTGCGATGGTCGAAGCGCTCGATGATTTCTTCCGAAAGAATGCGTTTGATGACTTTCACGTCTAAAATGAATCCCGTTTCAGGGTCAATGGGTCCTTCAATGCCTACTTCCAAAACATAATTATGTCCATGAAAATTAGGGTTGTTGCAAAGGCCAAATACTTCTTGGTTTTTTTCATCACTCCAATCCTTGCGGTAAAGCCTATGTGCTGAGTTGAATGTTACTCTTCTTACGATTTTCATGCGAATGTTGTTTGTTTAAATTGTTGTTGATATTCCAAAATGATTTTCCTAAACCATACCGTGAATTGTTTTGGATTAGCCTCCATTTCTTTCTTTATCGCATCTAGGGATTCCCAACGATATTCAGAAACTTCCAATGGGTTGAGCTTGGGTTCATCATCCGAATGGCCAATTAGCACGTGGTCAAGTTCGTGTTCAGTTAATTGATTGCCAAGTTCAGCGAAATAGGTAAAGTGAAACAGTGTTGACAAAAAGGTTTGCATTCCCATTTCTTCTTGGAGCCTTCTGTTTGCTGCTTCAATTACGGTTTCTCCAGGTGAGGGGTGACTGCAGCACGTGTTGGTCCACAATCCTTCAGAGTGGTATTTTCCTACGGCTCTTTTTTGCAAAAGCAATTCGTTGTTACCGTTGAATACAAAGACAGAAAACGCCCTGTGAAGCTTTCCCTCGCGGTGGGCTTCCATTTTTTCCATGGAGCCTAACGCGTTGTCATGTTCATCCACCAAGATGACGGATTGCATGCTCATAGAAGGTTTAAATTATTTTTAAAGTAAGCAGCAAGAAGAATTTGCATTTTTTTGTTGTTCGGAATGCGAATGCGTTCGTTGAGAATTACTTCTGCTGACGTCTTTTTAATTTTCAGGAAAAGTTTGTAATAGTATTGGTACGCCAAATATACCCCAGCGCGTGCCTTTTTCGGCAACTGTTGAATGCCTAAGAAGCCTTCTTGAAAATCTTTTTCGATGTCAACTTCAATGGCTGCTTTTATTTCATCGTTAAAATGTTCCATCTGAATTCCAGGGAAGTATACCCTTCCGAGGTGGTGGAAATCTGCATTTAAATCGCGTAAAAAATTAATTTTTTGAAAGGCAGAACCAAGTTTCATGGCTGCATCTTTCAGTCGATTGTATTCTTGTTCATCGCCGGAGACAAAGACTTTCAAACACATCAAGCCAACAACTTCCGCAGAACCAAGAATGTACAGCTTGTATTTTTCTTCGTCGTATTCATGTTCGGTAAGGTCCATTTCCATGGAAGCGAGAAAGGTGTCTATTAACTCCATCGGAATTTGGTACTTGTTGACCACCCATTGAAAGCTATTCAAAATGGGGTTGAGGGATATCTTTTGTTCAATGGCACGGTAGGTTTGCGCTTTGAAATCTTCTAACAAAACCAGGGCATCGAATTCTTGAAATGAGTCTACGATTTCATCTGCAAATCGAACAAAGCCATAGATTGCATAAATCGGTTTTTGTAGGTCTTTGTTCAGTGTTTTTATTCCTAATGAGAAAGAGGTACTGTATTTCTTTGTGGTCAGTGTACTCATTTCGATACTCAGTTCATCGAAAATCATTTTCATAGGCGAAAGTTTTTATTTATTTCATTCGCAACAACCTCTCCTGAAACAATGCACGGTGGCACGCCCGGACCTGGCACGGTAAGTTGGCCTGTAAAATAGAAGTTTTTCAAATGTTTGCTTTTGATGCGCGGTTTGAAGATGGCGGTTTGGTTTAGCGTATTTGCCAATCCGTACGCATTTCCTTTGAAGGCGTGGTAATCTTTCTTAAAATCCGTGATCGAATAACTTTTTTGGTAAGCGATTTTACCTCGGATGTCATTTCCGGTGAGTTCGAACAATCTTTCTGTAATTTTTTCAAAATACTGTTGACGCGTTTCTTCGTTGTCTGGTAAATTCGGTGCAATCGGAATTAAGAAAAATAGGTTTTCCATTCCTTCAGGCGCAAGGGTAGGGTCTGTAATGGATGGCACACTCATATAAAACAAAGGATCGCTTGGCCAAATCGGGGTTTTGTAAATTTCTTTGCCATGCACTGCGAGGCTCTTGTCAAAAAACAAGTTGTGATGTTCCAAATTCTTTACGCGTTCCGTCAGTCCGATGTAATAAATCAAGCAAGAAGGCGCCATCGTTTTTTTATCCCAATAGGCATCAGAATAATTGGACGCATCTTTTAAAATGTTTTTGTCCGTGTGGTGATAATCCGCACTGGAAATGAAGACATCACTTTCATACCGAGTACCATCTGCAAGTACAGCTGCAGTGGCATTTTTTCCTGTTTTTTCAATGTCGACCACCTCCGCATTGGTAATGATTTTCACCCCTTGCGAAACGGCAATTTTTTCAAACGCTTCAATAAATTTATACATCCCTCCCATTGGGTACCAAGTCCCCAATTCGATGTCAGCATAGTTCATTAGGGAATACAAGGCAGGTGTTTCTTCAGGCAAAGCACCTAAAAACAGCACAGGGAATTCCAAGAGCGATAGTATTTTTGGATGGGAGAAGTATTTGCGGATGTACTTAGAAAAAGAGGTTGTTAAGTCCATTGAAAAAAGTCCTTTCAACAGGCGGAAATCGACAAATTCTGTAAGTTTCAAGCTGGGTTTGTATACCAAATCTTTCATACCTACTTCATACTTATATTTGGCTTCAGCCAAAAAAGCCTCCAGTTTTTTTGCGCTACCCGTTTCAAGGGATTCGAACCAAGCGCACAAGGCGGATAATTCTGCGGGAATGTCTGTGTAGGTTTTGTCAGGCCAGTAAACGCGGTAAGAAGGATCCAAGCGTTTGAGTTCGTAAAAGTCGGAGGCTGTATGCCCAAACTGGTTGTAAAACCTTTCAAATACATCGGGCATCCAATACCAGCTTGGACCCATGTCAAAGGTAAACCCCATTTCTGTGAATTGTCGGGCGCGGCCACCAATGCTGGAATTTTTCTCCAGTATGGTAACTTCCCAACCTGCTTTTGCCATAAACGCCGCTGCGGACAATCCAGAAATCCCTGCCCCTAATACCGTTGCCTTTTTACTCATATTAATTCGCCGAAAAATGATAACCTGGAAGTTGTTCCATCAGTTTTTTTCGCGCGATAAAGATACGGCTCTTAATTGTACCAATTGGCAAATTTAAGTGAATTGCTATCTCTTTATATTTGAATCCTTCGAAGTGCATCTCAAAAGGAATTCTCAGTTCGTCGTTCAAACCTTCGATTTTTTGTAAAATATCTTTCACTGAAATCTGCTCCAAAGGTGATTCATGCGTACTCATGTTGTTCGCCATCAAATACCCGTCGTTTGAAAAATCAAAGATGGTTCTCGACTTAACTTTTCTCCTGTATTGGTTGATGAAAATGTTTCGCATGATGGTAAAAACCCATGCCTTAAAGTTCGTGTTGGGTGTGTAATAACTTCGGTAGGATATCGCTTTCAGCAAAGTTTCCTGGGTAAGGTCTTGAGCGTCTTCTTGGTTTCTGGTGAAATTGTACGCAAAGGATTGTAAATTCCCCTGAAGGTCAGTAAGTGCTTCGTTAAATTCTATGGTTGACATAAATTCTGTTTAACAATGTTGCTACAAAGTTAAACAAAATGTGTTTAACAAATCACAAAAAAGATTAAACAAAGTGAAAATATTTTTAGACAGATACATTTTTCAGCATGACATCTACCAAAGCAGCTAGGTCATACTTGTGTTGCCAACCCCAATCTTTTTGAGCGTAGCTGTCGTCGATGGAATTCGGCCAAGAGTCTGCAATCGCTTGTCTAAAATCGGGCGCATAGGAAATGGCGAATTCAGGCATGTGTTTCTTGATTTCATCGGAAAGCGTCTTCGGATTGAAGCTGATGCCTGCCAAGTTGTACGCTGAACGGATTTTGATTTGTTCGCTTGGGGCATCCATCAGTTGCAGGGTTGCATGGATGGCATCCTCCATAAACATCATCGGAAGGGCGGTGTCTTCCTTGAGGAAACATTCGAAATTCCCAGACTTTTTTGCTTGGTAAAAAATATCGACTGCGTAATCTGTCGTTCCTCCACCGGGTAAACTTTTGTAGGAAATCAAACCTGGGTAGCGAATGCTCCTGACATCCACTCCAAATTTGTTGAAATAATATTCGCACCAACGTTCGCCTGCTTGTTTTGAAATTCCGTAAACGGTAGAGGGTTCCATGATGGTTTGCTGAGGCGTATTGTCTGCTGGGGTGGTGGGACCGAATACGGCAATCGAACTGGGCCAAAAGATTTTTTTAACAAACCCTTCTTTGGCAAGGTCCAAAATGGTGAACAGCCCTTCCATGTTTAATTTCCATGCAAAAGCCGGGTTTTTCTCTGCGGTCGCTGACAACAAAGCGGCGAGCAAGTAAACCGTAGTGACTTCATGGTTTTTAAGGTATTCACAAACAAATTCCTTGTTCAAAATGTCCATTTGAACGTAAGGGCCTTCGTTAAGGATTTCAGGACAGGTTTCTTTCAAATCTGCCGCGATAACCTGATCATTTCCGTATTTTTGACGCAGTGCCAACGTGAGCTCGGTACCTATTTGACCGCATGCGCCTATGATGATTGTTTTTCCCATAATGAATAGAACAAATTTAAGTAAGTTCTTTTCTAAAATTGTTTTTTTTTAAAAAACTGATTAAAATCATTTGGGCGTTGCTTTGAACTGAGGTATTTTTGGTTGGATAATCATTAACTTAAAATAGTACATATGCCATTTTACAAGAAGCTTGGACAAATTCCACCAAAGAGACACACGGTTTTTAGACAACCCAATGGTGAATTATACCACGAGCAATTGTTTGGAACCGTAGGATTTGAAGGCATGTCCTCCCTATTGTACCATGTTCATCCACCTACCGTGGTGAAAGAAATTTTGGGTTCTGAATCTGTTGCTCCAGAAATCGCAGTGGATAAGAACCTAGCGATGTTTTCCTTGCAAGGTTTTCAATTGGAACCCAATGCTGACTTTTTAAAAAGCAGAACACCCTTATTGGTAAATTCAGATTGTTACATCGAATTGGCTGCACCTACAGCTTCCATGACCGATTGCTTTTATAAAAATGCGGATGCCGATGAGGTTTTCTTTATACATCAAGGCAGCGGTGTGTTGAAAACCCAGTTGGGCAACATCAATTTTGCTTACGGCGATTACTTGGTGATTCCAAGGGGAATGATCTATCAAATTCATTTTAACGATGCAAACAATCGACTTTTTATCGTGCAATCCTTCAGTCCGGTGTATACCCCAAAACGCTACCGTAATTGGTTTGGTCAGCTGTTGGAGCATTCTCCGTATTGTGAACGTGACATTCGTCCCCCGCATGAATTAGAAACGCATTCCGATGTCGGCGATTTCTTAATCAAAATTAAGAAGCAAGATATGGTTTACAACTATGTGTATGCCCACCACCCTTTCAATGTAATTGGTTGGGATGGCTATAATTATCCGTACGCCTTTTCCATACATGATTTTGAACCCATCACCGGTAGGGTACACCAACCGCCCCCCGTTCACCAAACGTTTGAAACGTCAGGTTTTGTAATGTGCTCATTCGTTCCAAGATTGTACGATTACCATCCGGATTCCATTCCTGCACCTTACAACCACAGCAACATCGATTCTGATGAAGTACTGTATTATGTGGATGGTGATTTTATGAGCAGAAACAACATCGAAAAAGGACAAATCACTTTACATCCTGCGGGAATTCCCCACGGTCCTCACCCAGGAGCTTATGAAAGAAGCATTGGTAAGACAGAAACGCAAGAACTTGCTGTGATGATCGATACCTTTCGCCCCCTTAAACTCACAACCCAAGCCCTTGGATTGAAAGTGGAAGGATATGAAAAATCTTGGATTCACTAGAATAAATAACTTTGTAAAAAAAACAGCATGAGCGAAGAAATTAAAAACCTGAAGGACATTGCCAATTATGAGTATAGCATGAAAAAAATCTTTGACGAGGCAGGTGATTTCCTCCCGTTGTTAGGGACTGATTATGTCGAGTTATACGTTGGGAATGCAAAACAATCTGCACTGTATTACAAAACGGCATTTGGATTTCAATCGGAAGCGTACGCCGGATTAGAAACAGGGATGAAGGACAGGGTTTCTTATGTATTAAGACAAGGTAAAATTCGATTGGTATTGACTACGCCTTTGACAGAAACAGGTGAAATCAATGCGCACATCCTCAAACATGGGGATGGCGTAAAGGTCGTTGCGCTTTGGGTAGAAGACGCTACCAAGGCCTATGAAGAAACCATCAAACGAGGTGCGGTTTCCTACATGGAACCAACCAGAGAAGCGGATGAACATGGGTATGTGGTACGTTCTGGCATCTATACCTACGGTGAAACCGTACACATTTTCGTTGAAAGACAAGGTTACGAAGGGGTTTTCTTACCCGGATTTAGAACATGGACAACCCACTACAATCCAGCGCCGGTGGGTCTTAAGTTCATTGACCACATGGTAGGTAATGTGGGTTGGAACGAAATGAATCAATGGGTGGAATTTTATGCAAAAGTGATGGGCTTTGCCCAAATCATTTCTTTTGATGACAATGACATCTCAACAGAATTTACAGCACTTATGTCGAAGGTAATGAGCAATGGGAATGGCCGCATCAAATTCCCAATCAATGAACCTGCAGAAGGAAAAAAGAAATCACAGATTGAAGAATACCTCGATTTTTACAATGGACCAGGTGTTCAGCACATTGCAGTGGCAACGGATGACATTGTGGCTACCGTGTCCGCAATGCGCGACAGGGGTGTTGAATTTTTATACGTTCCAGAAACGTATTACGATGACTTATTGGAAAGGGTAGGAGCCATTGACGAAGACATTGAATTACTTAAGTCGCATGGCATTTTGATCGACCGAGACGACGAAGGGTATTTGCTTCAGTTGTTTACAAAACCTGTTTTGGACCGACCAACGATGTTCTTTGAGGTCATTCAACGCAAGGGTGCCCAATCTTTCGGAAAAGGAAACTTCAAGGCATTGTTTGAAGCGATAGAGCGCGAACAGGACAACAGAGGGACACTTTAATCGGTCGCTGCTTCAACCGGAAAAGCAAGGTCTATTTGCTTTGAGTCCATTCCAATTAAGAAAGTTTTGGTTTTCAAAGCCTACTGCGTCATTCCGTTAAATGGTCGGACACAAATCGCAATGAAAAGGTTTTTATCATTTCTCGCACGCTGCGAAATTGAGCTAAAATTTCTGTTTCCGTTCCGATTGCCTTTGCAGGATCGGGAAAGTTTTGATGGAACATTAAAGCTCTTGTTGGAAAATACGGACAACGTTCCTTTGCATTGTCGCAAACGGTGATAACAAAATCGAAGTCTATGTTGAAATATTCTTCCACGTTGTTTGAAGTGTGTTTTGAAAGGTCAATGCCGTCCTCTAACATGGTTGCAATTGCGCGGGGATTCACCCCGTGCGTTTCAACTCCTGCACTGTAAATTTCTGCTTTATCCCCCGCGAAATTTCGCAGGTACGCTTCGGCAATCTGACTTCGACAACTGTTTCCGGTGCATAAAACCAATACTTTTTTCATCTGTCTATTTTTAATACGCTGATTGCTATCCAAAGAAGGTTTATGATTGTGAACCTTGCATCAAAACCATAAGCAAAATTCAGGGAAACAATCCCGAGGATGATCAACAGAAATCTTTTGTGTCTGCCTAAATAAGCGATGATTTGTCTCATACGTTAACAGCAGCCACTCCCTGGCGTGCAAGCATTTTGAGTGGGTAATTCTGGTGCACTTTCTTTCAGTTGTTCTTTTGGTATGCCACAGCTGTCAGAGGCCAAACAGGCTGTCTTTTTGTAAAGAAGAATAAAGTTTCTACCATTGAAACCTAAATCATATTTCCCGATGGTCTCACTTTGATATTCAACTTCAATTTCCAAATTCTCCATTCCTATTTTTTCTTCTGAAAGTTTAATGATGTTGAGCAATTTTCCGGGTTTTAAACGGTGATCATAATCATTGGCGTCCCATAATTGAAAATTTGCCACCTTCTCTATCCTGATGTCACCGCCGCAGTCAATGTAGTGTTTCGTGACAACCCCAACTTCTGTTACATGGAAATGTTCGGGAACAAGTGTTCCGTTTTGAAGCTCAAATGTTAAGGTTTGAACTGTGCCTAGGTGTTTCTTTATTTGTTCAAGTGTCATTTTATTGTTTTTTTAAGATTGGGTTAGCAGCATTTGTTCTGTTTTATTTTTCTCGAAATCGAAGCGAAATAGGATTGAAGTTTTATCAAGGCTTCTTCATCTATGCAATAACAAATTGCATTTCCATCAACATTTCCTTTGATGAGTCCAGCATTTTTAAGTTCTTTTAAGTGTTGAGACACGGTGGGTTGCGCCAATGGCAATTCATTCACGATGTCACCACAAATACAATTCTCTGCCTTCATTAAATATTCCAAAATCGCTATTCTTGCTGGATGCCCTAAGGCTTTGGCGAGCAGCGCAATTGCATTTTGATTGTCTGTAAAATGTTCGGTCTTGGTCGCTCCCATGGTAAATTGTTATATTGCAATATTACGATAAATATTATACGTAAGACAATATTTCATCGAATTTGTTTTACCGAGAACACTTAAGGAAAGCGATTGGTGTCATCGTAAGTAAATCCGAAAGATGGGTAAACCAACTTGGGAGGGTAGATTTAGATTTTTCCTAAACGTTTTGTGCCTACAAGGGGATCAAGGGCACATCTTATTGTAATCAATGACTGCTTCTTCGAAGGTACAGCTTTGGTATTTGGGATTTGAAAAGTATTCTTTTTCGTATTGGTCACATTCAAACAAGTACGCCCTGATGGATTTCACTGCTTTAATTCCTCCGAGCCCGGAAACTTCGTAAATCGTACCGTCGGGCATCTTAACGTGTCGCATGTACATGCCTTCCCTGGTTTCTTTCATCACCCCTTGTCCGTTGAAGGATCCATCAAAATTTTGTTTGAGCCTGTAGCTTGTCTGAACATCGTCAAAGACATCCACTGTGATTTTACCGCTTACGATACGTTTTCCGTAACGGTAATACCCGTCTGGTTTTTTTAGATTCAAAGGCATTCTTAAATAGATAGCACCGTCTTGGCAAAGCATTGTGATTTCCGGAATGGCATCTTTCTTCAATCGAACGGTTTCATTTGCTTGGTTGACATATTCAAGGTCAATCATTCTTCCTTGCGCATTGGTATCGAAAAAATTAATTTGGCTACATGCTACGGTGTCCTTTGCCGAGGTGACAAAGTAGTTTTGAGCGAAACAATCCATTTGGAAAAACAGAAATAAGCAAAAGATAAGCTTTGGTTGAAGGGTTGCGTTTGTTTTCATGTTGCAAAATTACTTTTTTGGGCAATCATGTTTAACCTTTTTTTAGGTATTAAGGTATTTTTGGTGGGACATGTTCAACGTCATTTTCCCTTGGGTTTTTTAAGCGTCATTTTGAGGAAGGTGAATCCAATCGTTCCAGCAATGAATGAAGCAAAGAGAATGGCAATTTTGGAATGGTTTACGAGCGCTTCATTTTCAAAAGCAAGAAGGGTTATAAAGATTGACATGGTGAAGCCAATACCCCCTAAAAAACCGGCACCCACAATGTTTTTCCATTTCAAGTCTTTGGGCAACACACAAAGCCCCGTGCGAACCCCAATAAATGAAAAGAACCAAATACCTAAAGGCTTTCCGATGATAAGTCCTGCCATGATCCCCAAGGTGTTTGTTTGTCTCATACCCATTTGCCAACCGTCACCCACTGCAATGCAAGTATTGGCTATAGCAAACAATGGAAGGATAAAAAAAGCAACGGGTTTTTGTAAGAAACGCTGAAGCTTGTCGGATGGAGATTTTTCTCCATTGTTGCCAAATGGAATGGCAAATGCCAACAACACCCCTGTTACGGTTGCGTGAACGCCTGAATGCAACATAAAATACCACATAACTAACCCGCCAACCAAATACGGAATAAGGTTGCGAACTTTTAGTCTATTAAAAATGAGTAGAAATCCGAAAACAGCAATGGCAATGAAAAGATGCAGAAGAGAAATGGAGGTGGTGTAAAAAATGGCAATGATCAGAATGGCTCCTAAATCGTCCAGTACTGCCAAGGCTGTAAGGAAGATTTTTAATGAAGTCGGCACCCTATTGCCTAAAAGGGATAAGATGCCAATGGCAAAGGCAATGTCTGTGGCCATTGGAATGCCCGCACCCGCTTGGGTGTTGGTCCCGAAGTTGAGCAATAAAAACAATCCTGCCGGAAGGAGCATTCCGCCCAAAGCGCCAAAGAACGGCAACGAGGCATTTTTTCTGTCGGAAAGTTCTCCGTGGCGTAACTCTTTTTTTAATTCCAAGCCAATCAACAGAAAAAAGACAGACATGATTCCGTCATTTATCCAATGTACGAGGCTTTGGCCACCCAAGCCGATATGCCAAAATTTGAGGTAGTCTGTTTGCCAGGCAGAATTCGCAAGCACAAGCGAAACCCCGGTCGCGAAAACCAAAATGAGTCCAGATGCTTTTTCGTTCTCAAAAAAATGGTTTAAAAGGCGTTTTGGTTTCATATGGTTGCGCAGCTGTCAAGGTATGTAATGCCAAAAATGCGACTATTTTTTAGGTGTTGAGGCATTTTTTGTTCGGAAGATTCACGATTGCCCACTTACGTTTTGAAAGCTACGCAGTAGTTTTTGCGACCGTAACAAGTGGGGATGAGAAAAAGGCTTTTGAGATTTTTCTCCTTTAAGAAGGTTGCGCGGAGGTTCGGTACTGCGGTATTAGACCGTCATGATGTCTTTTTCTTTCCCTTCAAACACTTCGTCGATTTGTTTGATGTAACCATTGGTGATGTCCTGGATGCTCTGCTCTGCGGTTTTTGCCATGTCTTCAGACAAGCCATCTGTTTTCAGATCTTTGACCATGTCCATGGCGTCTTTCCGGTGGGTACGAATCCCAACTTTTGCGTTTTCGCACTCTGATTTCGCACGTTTCACCAAGTCGCGGCGACGTTCTTCCGTTAATGGGGGTACAGAAATGATCAGCTGCTCTCCGTTGCTCTGTGGATTCAATCCCAAATTCGCATTCATAATGCCTTTGGCAATGTCGTTCAACAAGGGCTTTTCCCACGGTTGTACAATGATGGTTCGGGCATCTGAGGTGGAGACATTGGCCACCTGGTGCAAGGGGGTCATGGATCCGTAATATTCTACCATCACGCCGTTAAGCATTGCTGGGGTTGCTTTTCCTGCGCGTACCTTGGTCAGTTCAACTTCAAGGTGAGAAAGGGTTTTTTGGCTGCAAGATTTGAATTCATCAAAAACCAAGTCTAATTCTTCCGTCATAAGCGTATTAATTTTGTACTAAAGTACCAACTTTTTCTTCGTTCATTAAGGCTTTCAAGTTCCCCGGCGTATCCATGTCAAACACGATGATGGGGAGGTCGTTTTCTTTGCAAAGTGTAAAGGCGGTAAGGTCCATGACATTCAATCCCAAGCGATACACTTCGTCGAAAGTGATTTCCTCGTATTTCGTTGCGCTCGGATCCTTGAAAGGATCTGCCGTATAAATGCCATCCACACGCGTTCCTTTGAGGATAACATCGGCGTTGATTTCAATGGCACGTAATGAAGCCGCAGAGTCTGTAGTGAAATAAGGGTTGCCGGTTCCTGCACCAAAAATAACGACACGGCCTTTTTCGAGGTGTCTTACGGCTCTTCTTCGAATGAAAGGTTCGGCAATGGCCTTCATTTCTATGGCCGACAATAACCTTGTTTGCATGCCAATGGCTTCGAGGGCCGCTTGTAAAGCCATGGAATTGATCATCGTAGCCAACATGCCCATGTAATCTCCATGCGTACGGTCCATGCCGCCTTGTTCTGCTTGTACACCTCTGAAAATGTTACCACCTCCAATGACAATGGCGATTTCAATTCCCGTGGAATGGATTTCTTTGATTTGTTCCGCGTAGCTGGAAATTCTATGATTGTCGATGCCAAATTGCTTGTCGCCCATGAGGGATTCACCACTCAGTTTTAGCAGGATTCTTTTATATTTCATGATTCGTATAGGTCAAAGATAATTAAAAACGCTTTTTATAGGCAAAAAAAAACCCCGATGGCTCGGGGTTTATTGATTAACTTAATGAAAATCTTTTAAAGTCAGTGACGGTGAGGCCTTTCTCAGTGTTGTTGAGAAACTGCTCTACAGTAAGTTTGTTATCGCGCACAAACGCTTGACTCAACAAAGTATTTTCTTGGAAAAACTTGTTTAACCTTCCCATGGCAATTTTTTCTGCCATTTCAGCCGGTTTACCTTCTTGGATTGCAAGCTCTTTACCGATTTCAATTTCTCTTTCAATGGTTCTTTCATCAACGCCATTTTTATCAAGCGCGATTGGGTTCATCGCAGCAATTTGCATAGCAACTTGTCTTCCCGCTTCTGCCGCTTCTTCTGTGTTGATGTTAAGTCCTACCAATGTAGCCAATTGATTTCCAGGGTGATTGTAAGAAACAACTTTGTCTGCTTTCAATACCGTGTAATTGGATAGGTCTAATTTTTCACCGATCACACCGATTTGCTCAGTGATTTTTTCGTCAATGGTTAAACGATCGTCATATGGAAGCGATTTTAACACTTCAGCGTTTTCAGGTAATTTATCCAAGGCGATGTCTACAATGCTCTGTACCAAAGAAACATATCCATCATTCTTCGCAACGAAATCGGTTTCACAGTTTAAGGTTAAAATTACCCCAGATTTTCCGTCGTTTGATGCTTGAGAAATGATGATTCCTTCTTTCGCTTCGTTTTCACCTCTTTTTGCGGCGATTTTTTGTCCTTTTTTGCGAAGGATGTCAATTGCAGTTTCGAAGTCACCATTTGCTTCTGTTAATGCATTTTTACAATCCATCATTCCAGCGCCAGTTTGCTGTCTTAGTTTGTTTACGTCTGATGCAGTTATTGCCATGATATAAAGGTTTATGGTTACGAATTAATTTTCTTCAGTATGTGTGTCTTTTTGATCTGCAGGCGCTTCAACTTCTTCGGTAACAGCATCAGGGGCTGCTTCTTCAACAACGGCTTCAGGAGCTGCTTCTTCAACAACGGCTTCAGGAGCTGCTTCTTCAACAACGGCTTCAGGAGTTGCTTCTTCAATAACTGCTTCAGGAGCTGCTTCTTCAACAACGGCCTCAGATGCTACTTCTTCAACAACTGCTTCAGGTGCTACTTCTTCAACAACGGCTTCAGGTGCTGCTTCTTCAACAACTGCCTCAGGCGTTTTAACTTCAACGGCAACTTTAGGAGTCTTGATTTCTGCAACTACATCATCAGAGCCTTCAGAGGCATCCTCTTTGTCTCCTTTGGTATTTTTACGGTCTTCTAATCCGTCTTGGATGGCAGAACAAATTTCTTCAAGAATCAAAGAGATGGATTTGGTCGCATCGTCATTTGCTGGAATAGGGAAATCAACCAATTTTGGGTTGGAATTCGTATCTACAATCGCAAATGTTGGGATGTTCAGTCTTTTTGCTTCAGCCAACGCGATGTGTTCTTTTAGGATATCAACGATAAAGATGGCAGCAGGTTGACGTGTCATGTCAGAGATGGAACCAAATGTTTTTTCCAATTTTTCTCTTTGACGGGTTTTGAAAAGTTTTTCACGTTTGTTCAAAGTATCCCAAGTACCATCAGACTTCATTTTGTCAATGGTCGCCATTTTACGGATGGATTTACGTGTGGTTTGAAAATTGGTCAACATTCCACCAGACCAACGCTCTGTAACGTAAGGCATTCCGATTTTGGCAACGCGTTGTGATACAATTTCTTTCGCTTGTTTTTTGGTTGCAACGAACAAAACTTTTTTACCAGATTTGGCAATTTGTTTCATGGCAGCGCAAGCTTGATCCAAATGAACGATGGTTTTGTTGAGGTCGATGATGTGAATCCCTTTCTTTTCTTCAAAGATATAAGGCGCCATGGCCGGATTCCATTTTCTTTTTAAGTGTCCAAAATGAACACCAGCTTCTAAAAGCGTTTCGAATTTTAATTTTGACATATGTTTTTGTTTACTTTCCTAATTTAAGCAATTGCTGAGGGGATAAGGTGCTCAACAATTTGGATACTAAACTTCCAAATCCAAGTGATTAACGCTTGGAGAACTGGAATTTTTTTCTTGCTTTGGGTTGTCCTGGTTTTTTACGTTCGACCATTCTCGGGTCTCTTGTCATCAGGCCTTCTGCCCGTAACAATGTTTTGTATTCCTCATTGATTTCAACCAATGCACGTGAGATGCCCAAACGTACAGCTTCAGCTTGACCGTTGATTCCACCACCGTTTACGGTAGCTTTCACATTGTATTCTCCTGCGGTCCCTGTAAGTTGGAAGGGTTGGTTTACTTTGGTTTGAAGAACATCCACCGGAAAAAATTCCGTGAAAGTTTTGTTGTTGATAGAAATTTCTCCGTTTCCTTTTGAAAGATAGACCCTTGCGACTGCAGTTTTTCTTCTACCTAAAGCGTTGATAATGTCCATATCTTATTTAATAGTGTCTAAGTTTAATAATTCGGGCTGTTGCGCTTCATGGTTGTGCGTCCCACCTTTGTATACCTTTAAATTTGTGAACAGTTTTCTGCCCAACGTGTTTTTTGGCAACATTCCTTTTACCGCTTTCTCAATCAATCTTTCAGGATGTTTTCTCAACATGTCTTCAGCAGAAGTGAAACGTTGACCACCTGGGTATCCAGAGTAGCGAATGTATTCTTTTTGACTTAGTTTCGTTCCCGAAAATGAAATCTTCTCTGCATTGATGATGATGACATTGTCACCACAATCTGCATGCGGTGTATAGTTGGTTTTGTATTTACCTCGGATGATTTTAGCAACTGTACTTGCCAATCTACCTACGGTTTTACCTTCTGCATCGATAACAAACCATTTTTTGTTTGCGGTTGCAGCGTTTCCTGAAATAGTTCTGTAACTTAAAGTATCCACTGTGTAACGTTTTTGTTCTTTTTCCCAAATTTAAGGGGGTGCAAAGATAGACGTTAAGTTTTAATAATGCAAAGCGAATCTGAAAATTCCTTAAAATTTATTTCGCTTTAAATGCTTGAATTGCATTTCTTGTAAAATCACTTAAAACCAAGGTTCCGCTGATTTCCGCACGTTCCATTAGTAAGGTATCCCAATGATCGGTGCCTTTCCAAAATATTTTCTTCAGCGATTTCATGGCTTCCGGATTGGAATGCGCCAATTTATGGGCTAAAATTTGGATTGCGTTGTCCATGGTTGCGATGTCGGTGAAAACTTCGGAATACAATCCTTTAGATTGCGCCCATTCTGCTGATCGCCACTCTGTCGCATTGATGGCCAGTTCGCTCATTGCGGAAAGCCCTATTTTTCTTTCAACGGCAGGACCTACTACAAAAGGACCAATCCCAACGGCCAGCTCAGAAAGTTTTACCGCTGCCTTGTCTGTTGCAAAACAATAATCGGTTGCGGAAGCAATGCCTACGCCACCTCCCACTGCCTTTCCCTGAATTCTTCCAAGGATGAGTTTATCTGCAGTCCGACATGCGTTGATTACGTTTGCGAATCCGGAGAAGAATTTCTTACCTTCCTCAAGGTTTTGAATGGAGATCAATTCGTCAAAACTTGCCCCAGCGCAAAAGGTTTTCTCTCCTTCTGATTTCAATACAATCACATGAACCAGTGGATTTTGATTTGCTTGTGAAATCGTTTCTGCCAAGGTTTGGAGTAGGATCCCGGGCATTGAATTGCTGGCGGGGTGACCGAATGTTATGGTTGCAATGTTGTCAGCAACTTCGATGCTAACGTTCCCTTCAGTGTTCGTCATTATTTCAAAGCAAGGTTATCGGTTCCAATGAGTTGACCATCGCAGAAAATGCGGACTTTATAATTTCCTTTTTCTGCATCTTGACCTTTCAAGTCGTAGTATATCGTAAGGTCAATCGCTTGGTTGTTGTAATCGATTTCTTTTTTGTCGGAATACGCTTGTTGGCCTTGATCTGTATCCGTAACATAATTTGACTTGGATTGGAGTACGGCCCCGCTTGGCGCTGTTATTTGAAGGTAAACCACCTTTCTGCCTGTTGAAGCGATTTGGTTTTCACCAATGGTAAACGAAGAACGTATTTGAACAATGTTTTTCGCTTTGGTGGATGGTTCTGTCGTATTGTTCATTTTCATGCGAAGACCTTCCGTGCTAAATCCATAGGCTTGAAGCTTAGATCCTTTTTTGATTTGTTCTGTTTTTTGTTCCGACTCTCTTTTGAATTCATCGCGCTCTGTGGTGGTTACCGTAAGTTTTGTGTTGGTTTCGTCCAAAACAGAGGTTAGCTTGATGTTTAGGGTATTCAATGAATCAATTTGGCGTACATAACTTCTCATGATCGAACGCAAAGCCTCATTTTCTTTTTTCAAGTTCATTAAGTCTCTTGCGGAAAGTTTTTTGTTGGTATTCATTTGTTTCAACAATGCATTGATGTTTGCCTTTTGCTTGTTGAGGCTATCAGCCTTGCTGTGATCCATTTCAATCAGTTTGTCATAGGTATCCAACATGTTCTTGAAATCCGTCTTCAAATCATGCGACAATCCACCCACATATCCTTCCAACATTTGGTTCATTCCTTCCATATCGGATTTGAGTACCAAATTGTCGTTTTTACAATCGCTAAGCTCGGTTCTTTTGTTTGACCACATGTAGGTGACAGCTCCCAAACTAACCAATAATAAACCGATGATAACGAGGTAAAGTAAATTTGATGATTTTGATTGATTTTCAGACATTTTGCGCGATTTTATATAACAAAAGTAGGAAAAAATACGGTACTACAAAGTGTTTTGTAAAGCAATGTTTCGTTGAAATCTTTTCATAGAATCCATTCCGACAGCCGAAAATCTTGGGTCTGTGGTAGATGGAAAAGGTCCTCCATGGTGCATGGATTTCACGATTTTAACCCCCGTGGGTACCCCATTAAAAACCAGTCTTCCGCAGTGGTTCTCAAGTTGATTTCGCCATTGGGGAGACAGGGAATCTTCCGCCCCTAAAAAAGTTGTCGTAAGTTGACCTTTTAATTTCTTGTAAGCTCCCTGTAAACTTTCTTCGGATGTGTAGCGCACCCAAATGCAAAAAGGACCAAAAACTTCTTCTGAAAAAGTTGGGTTTGCGACAAATTCTTCGATGCTTAAGGATAAAAATGCCTTTTGACCAAAATGGTCTGGCAAGATTTCAGCTTCAAAGGATACGTTTGCAAGTTTTTTTAACCGTGCCAGATGTCCAACGTAATTTGAATGGATGGCAGGATGTAACATGGGGTGTGGTTCTATACCTTTCAGAAATGTGCTAAACATACCGAGTGCTTCGTCCCATATTTCTTCAGGGCAAAACACCAAACCAGGCTTCGTGCAGTATTGTCCAGCTTCGTTTGCAACGGCCAATGCCAAATTTTTTACATGTTTTTCAAGTCCCGAAACACTGGGATGTATAATGACGGGGTTCAAACTCCCCATTTCTGCAAAGAAAGGAATGGGTTCCTCTCTTTGTTGTGCCAAGCGAAACAGTGCCATGCCCCCTTTAAAACTCCCGGTAAATCCAACCGCTTTGATCCTCGGGTCTGCCACAAGGGATTCTGCCAAGCTGAAACCATCGTCTAAAACGTGGCCAAAGACACCTTGCGGAAGGTGCAATACTGAAACTGCGTCGTGAATAACTTCGGCACAAAGCAGGCTGGTTCCTGGGTGGTATGGGTGTCCTTTGACAATTACAGGGCATCCTGCCGCAAGTGCGCCCATCACATCACCACCGAGGGTAGCATAAGCAAGGGGAAAGTTTGATGCGCCAAACACAGCGACGGGACCCATTGCGATGCTGCGTTTTTCAATTCTACGGTCCGATAAAAGGTCAATCGATGGCTCAGAATGCAATAAACTTTGAATAAAATGGGAGATTTGTTCAAGGCACCTTTCGAATTCCACTTCAAAACGAACCAGGTCGAGGCTGCTTTCCTCACAATAATGTTTGGCAATGACCTCCTTTTTCGCCATTGCATGGGAGAGGATGGTCTGAAGCAATTGAATTCGCGTTTGATTATCTTTCAATGCGCCTGATTCGTGAGCTTCCACTGAAGAGGTTAAGCAGCGGTCTAGGGATGCTAAGGAATCTGAATGATAAAGTGTTGGGTTGGACTTGCCGCTACGGCAATTGAAAGACTGAAATCCAGGCATCAAGGCTTAGGCTACTTCGATAGAAAATTCGTAGGATTCCATGATTTGATTTGCCAACATTTGTTTGCAAGCTTGATCTACTTTTTGGGTGGCGTTTTCCATTGAGTCGGCCTCAACAAACAAGCGAATGTGACGGCCAATGCGCACGCCTTGAATTTCGGAAAGTCCAATGGTGGACATGGCAAGGGTTACTGCTTTTCCTTGGGGATCTAAGAGTGCCTCCATGGGCATCACATCAATTTCAGCTTTGAATTTCATGATTTTTAGTAATAAAATGATCAATGAAGGATAATAACAAGTACAAAAGTACAATTATTGGCAACGCGTACATCTGTAAAAACAAGATTGTTAACAACGAAATCGCCAACAATGCATACCTGAACTGATTTCCTTTCCACGCAAAGTGTGAAAACTTAATGGCAATCAGGGGGATGTTTGCAATTAATAGCAGGGGAAAAAACAGGGAAAGGGATGCCATAAACACGGGATTTAAAAACCAAGGCGATGTCTCAGCCATTTCAGGAGAAAGAGTTAAAGAATACAAAGGAAAAAAGAGAAAAAACAAGGTGTTAAGAGGGGTAGGGATTCCGATGAATTTATCGGTTTGACGTAGGTCAAGGTTGAATTTCGCCAACCTGAAAAGGGAGAAAAAAGGAATGCTCATCGCTGCAAAGGCATACCATTGGGATGCGTCGGCTAGGTCGCGGAAAAGCACATTCGCATCATGTTGGCTCCATCGAATGGTAATAAACATCAATACGCCAGGCGCCACACCGAAGGACACAATGTCTGCCAACGAATCCAACTGTTTTCCAAATTCAGAAGTCATGTTAAGTTTTCTTGCCACAAATCCATCGGCGAAATCCAGCACCAAAGCAATGAACAATAACGCGATGGCAATCTCCATTTGTCCTGATGAAGCGCAAAGGATGCTCAATATGCCGCAGAGAAAATTTCCGGAAGTAATTAAGTTTGGGAGATTGAACATAACTTACCTAAATAGATTCGAAGGTTGGCAAATTTACAGCAAAATACTTTATATTTATGCTTCGAAATAAAAATGGTCGCAACTAAAATATTAATGAGAAATATGGGTTTAGTGGCTCAAAAATTTACAATGAGAAACCTTTTTGCGATTATTTTCACTGGTCTTTCCGTTTTCACCTTTTCCCAAGCCCCAAAATATTCAAATGAATTCCTACACCTTGGGGTAGGGGCAGATGCCTTTTCCATGGGAAATGCAGTCGTTGCTTCGACAAACGATGTTGGTGCGGCCTATTGGAATCCTGCGGGATTGACGTCTGTTAACCAGTGGCTTCAAGTTACGGCCATGCATTCAGAGTATTTTGCGGGAATTGCCAAATACGACCACATTGGTGTCGCGCATTCCCTCGGAGAAAAAGGCGTGATTGGTTTTACCTTCCTACGCTTCGGGGTAGACGACATCCCTAATACCACGCAATTGATTGACAATGATGGGCGTATAGACTACGATAAAATCACCACCTTCTCAGCTGGGGATTATGCGTTTATGGGTTCTTTTGCCAAGAAATTAAAACCGGTCGGACTTTCGGTTGGAGGGACAGCTAAAATCATTCACAGACGCGTGGGAGATTTCGCAAAATCTTGGGGTTTTGGATTGGATGCAGGTGTTAAGTATGCCCCCAACGAGCATTGGAATTTCGGGCTCATGGCCCGTGACGTAACCTCAACGTTCAATGCGTGGATTTTTAACCTTTCACCAGAAATGCAACAAGTTTTTTTAACCACGGGCAACGACCTGCCGGCAAATGGATTGGAATTGTCCTTGCCAAGATTTATCGGAGGAATTGCCTACAACCATGCCCTTGGGAAGGCAGAAAAAGGATTTTCCTTTATGACCGAAATGGATTTTGATTTCACAACCGATGGGAAAAGAAACGTTGCCATCAGCCTAAATCCCATTTCCATCGACCCTCACCTCGGCGTGCAATTTGGGTACAAAGACATTGTCAGGTTGCGTGGAGGGGTTTCCTCCATCCAAAGATCTTCCAACATTGATGGTGTGTCGCAATGGGGCTTCCAGCCTAATATGGGAATAGGAATAGGCATTAAAGGATTCTACCTAGACTACGCTTTTACCAAATTAGGCGCATCCGATGCAAGTTATTACACCCACATTTTTTCCCTTAAGTTCAAAATCAAGCAACCTAAAAAGAAAGCATGAGGAAAATTTTATTCATTTTGACCCTGATTTTTTTGTTTTCAACCCCTTCGGTAAAAGCACAAACGTTCGGCAATGAATGGATCAACTATTCTCAGAAGTACTTCAGTTTTCCAATTGTACAAAATGGCATCTACAAAATTTCATACCAATCTTTGGCAAATGCAGGAATTCCTGTAAGTTCGATCCCATCTGGAGCATACCAGGTTTTCGGGAAGGAAAAGGAACAGCCTCTTTACATTCAAGACAATGGCAATAATGTTCTGGACTCTAACGAGTTTATTTTTTTCTATGCAGAACGTAACGATGGTTGGTTGGATTCCACTTTGTATGACGACCCTGCTTGGATGGGAAATCCTAAATACAGCCTTTACAACGATACCCTGCGTTACTTTTTTACATGGAATGCCAATGCTACCGGTTTGCGATTTACAGATGAAAGTGACATCGATTTTATTTCCTATCAACCTGCCAATTATTTGTTGTTTGAAAAATCCCAAGTGAATAGCCAGGCTTACAATGAGGGCGAAACCTCAAGTCAGGCAGCAAGTTCTTTTTTTGTTCCTGGGGAAGGTTGGGGAAGTACCATGCAAAACGGCGCAAGTGGCTACACCTGGAACTATTCGTCCACAACCTTGGATAACCTTTATTCAGGGGTAGATGCCCCGTTGGTTCAATTCAGGTCGGTTGTTGTAGGGGGTTCAAATGCATACCATACCGGACCAGGAAACCACCACAACCGGCACACGCTTGGGGTTACCAACCAAGTCTTATTGGATACGATTTTTACGGGGTATACATCGGTGGCTGTGCAGAAACAATTTCCCGTAAGTTGGTTACCTGCCAGTGGTGCCACCAATTTCAAAGTGAATATTTTAGGGGATTTGGGTGTGGCTTCGGATTATCAAAGCATCAATTTTTGGTCGTTTGTTTATCCTAGAACGATGTCGCTCGGGGGTGCCAATAAAACCGAATTTCGTGTGAACAATGCGTTAAATCAACCCAAGGTACACCTGTCCTTGTTAAATGCAAACCTCACCTCTCCTATGATGTTTGTTTTTGGGACCACTCCGAAAAAAATTCCCGTAGTGCAAAGTGGAGTGAGTTATAAAGCGTTAATTCCAAATGACCCAAATTATGCGACGCAGAAAATTGTCGTACAAGCAGCAAGTACAATTGCGAGTGTAGTTCAATTGACACCGGTAAATCAATCAGGTTATTTTACAAATTTCGCAAATGTTCCCAACTTGGAAAAAGCCCTTTTGTTTGTCTACCCAAAATCGTTAGAATCAGGTGTAATTGATTATGCGAATTACCGAAGCAACCCTTCTGGTGGGGATTACAATGTGATTTTATCCTCTGTGGATGAGTTGTTTGATCAGTTTGGCGGAGGAATTCGCAAACACGTAAATGGCATCCGAAGGTATGCCCATTTCATGCATACAATAAGTCAACAAAAACCCATAGGGTTGTTTTTGATTGGGAAAGCCATTCGGGAGGCGAATGTTTCAACCACCCTTGCGACAGGACCTGGGACCAGAAACAATACAATTAACTATGCCATGTCTTTGGTTCCTTCCTTTGGTCAGCCCTCGAGTGATCAAAACATGACCTCCAATTTACCTGGAACCAATAAATGGACTCCGCTGATCCCAACGGGAAGGATTTCAGTGAATAACTTGGCAGAATTACAGGTTTACTTGCAGAAAGTGCAGGCATTTGAGTTGGCGCAAGATTCTTTATCGATGTACAATTCCGAACAAAAAGATTGGCAAAAACAAATCCTACATTTCGCCGGCGGTGGAAATGCCAACGAGCAATATATTTTTCAAACGTACCTGAATGGTATGGCGGCCATCGCAGAAGACGATTACTTTGCGGGTGAAACAACCACCATTGTAAAACAATCCGGGAATCCGCTGACACCGGTGCAGGTACAAGCAATAGCCGACCGCATAGCATCAGGGGTTACCGTTATGAACTTTTTTGGGCATGCTACCTCGTCACAAAGCGGATTTGACATCAACATAGATGAGCCGCAGTATTGGGGGAATCAAGGGAAATATCCATTGCTGATCGCGAATTCATGTTACAATGGGAACATCTTTTACAGCGTGCCTACCAAATCGGAGGAATTTGTACTCGCACCAAACGCAGGGGTAATTGCATACTTAGGGACGATCAACTACGGTTTCTCAGGTACACTCAATGACTACTCCAATCAATTTTATCGTCAATTCAGTACGCACAATTACGGCGGGACCATTGGGGAGCACATCCGAAATACCATTGATTCTGTGATGAATCCAAACCAACCCTTGAGCGCGGAATCTGTGTTTTCACAAATGACCCTACATGGAGACCCCATGTTGCGGTTAAATCCCCATACCAAACCAGAAATTGAACTGACCATTGACCACGTCGCCTTCGGGCCCAATGACATCGATTTGGCAACCGACTCCATTGAGATCAGTGTTTTACTTCGCAACCTTGGACAATCCATTACGGGTGATTTTGCATTGCAAATTTTGCGGAATTTCCCAGGGTCTGCAGCTGATTCAAATTATGTTTTCACGGTGAATGGATTGGATTATGAAAAACAAATTCAGGTGAAAATCCCCCTTTATCCGTTAATAGGCATTGGATTAAATCAATTCACAATTTCTGCTGACATCCCTTCATATCATGCAGAAGTGTATGATGAAATTAATAACAACCAAGTGGCAAAAACCTTTAACATCGACATTGATGGCATTGAACCCATCCTGCCGATTGATTTTGCAGTGGTACCAAAAGATACACTCCGCGTATTTGCCTCAACCTTGAATCCATTGGCTGCCATGAATGGGTATCGCTTTGAAATGGATACAACGCATACTTTTGACAGTCCCTTTTTGAGGTATGCCATCGTAAATGGTACCGGAGGTGTCAAATCTGTAAATTGGAACCAATGGACGGATGTAAATACAAACCAGCCCGCGCCTATTTATTTTACCGACAGCACGGTGTATTATTGGAGGGTTTGTGTGAATACAGGTTTACCGCAGTGGAAAAAAAGATCCTTTCAATACATTCCAGGTAAAGAAGGTTGGGGGCAAGATGATTTCTTCCAATTTGTAGACAATTCCTTCAATGGGATTAACATGAATACGGTCCAATTGCAACGACAGTTTGTGCCCATCCAAAAAGGGATTTCATGTTTGGTAAAAACGGCGACAACAGCTCCTCAGATTTATGACAATGCTTGGTATATCAACGGGGAACAACAGGAATATGAAGTTTGCAATATGACCCCAAAACTGCACGTTGCGATTTTGGATAAAGCCACGCTGATTCCTTGGGAAACACGATATACCTATCCCAACGGAACGGTCGTAAACCCAAACCATAATTTTGGAAATGCCAACGACAACTCAGGGTGTAAGCCAAGACCGATGAAATATTTCACCTTTCATCAAGACAATGCCGCGCAGTTAAGTTCCTTTCAAAACATGGTGCAAAACGCTGTTTCAAACGGGGATTACATCCTGGTGTATTCTCCAATGACCACCCGTTACGATTGGTGGAATTCCATTAATCCGGGATTGTATCAAACTTTTGCGAACCTAGGTTCGGATAGCATTGTGCCAGGAAGGGTGAATAAACCTTTTATTTTCCTCACTCGAAAAGGAGATCCTTCGTTCGTGGTTGAGAAATTTACCTATGGAAATGAAGACCTTTTCATCGATACCTTATTGATTGGTTCTCAATTGGTAGGGTTTGAAACCACCCCAATGATTGGTCCGGTTAGCGATTGGCAATCTTTGTTTTGGAAACGCGACCCCTTGGAGGCGTTGCCAGGAGATTCTACACGGCTTCGGGTTCAAGTCTACAATCAATTTGCCTCATTGGACCATGTGATTGATACCTTAATGACGCCACATGATTCAATCATTCAATTGAACAATTTAATTGACGCTTCCCTATTTCCATTTGTTAAACTTAATTCTTATTACCAAGACTCCTCGAATCAAACGCCGGCGCAGCTGGATTTTTGGCATGTTGTCTTTGCGCCTTTACCGGAAGCTGCCATCGATCCTTCCACAGCCCTATTTTGGTCTGCGCAAAACGATTCTGTGCAAGAGGGACAGCCCTTGCTGTTTTCTGTAGACATTCGAAACATCAGCCAATACAACATGGATTCTCTCTTGGTGAACTATTCCATTATTGATGAAAATCAAGTCGTTCACCCCATCGCATATCCGAGGCAAGCCCCTTTGCTGGCGAATGGGCACTTACTAGATACCCTTACCATCTCCACCTTGAATTTGAAAGGACTGAATTGGCTTCGTGTGGAAGTGAATCCTTATACGGACCAAACCCTTTCACAAACCGATCAGCCCGAATTAACCCACATAAATAACATTCTTCAATTGGGATTCATTGTCGGCGGAGAGGAGTTGAACCCAATCTTGGATGTTACCTTCGACGGGCAGCATATTCTTAACAATGACATTGTATCTCCAGAAAGTGAAATCCTCATTTCCTTAAAGGATGAAAATCCTTACCTAGTGATGAACAGCGACGCAGATACAGCATTGTTTGCAGTATATGTAACCGATCCAGACGGGATTCAAAAAAAGGTCCCGTTCATTGACGGACAAGGTAATTCCATCATGCAATGGATACCCGCCAACGCTAGCAACAAGAAGTTTAAGATCATCTATCCTGCGCTTTTTGCCAAAGAAGGTACCTATACTTTACTGGTTCAAGGTGCAGACCGTTCTGGAAACCTTTCTGGGGATTACGAATATAAAATCAATTTTCAAGTGAGTTTGGTTTCAAGTATTTCTCAAATCATGAACTATCCCAATCCGTTTTCTACCAAAACACAATTTGTTTTCACGTTGACGGGGTCCGAAATTCCAGATCAAATGCAGATTCAAATAATGAACATCAGTGGGAAGGTGGTTCGTGAAATTACCGAAGACGAACTTGGTCCGTTAAGAATTGGCAGAAACATCACAGAATTTGCTTGGGATGGCAGGGATGAATACGGAGATTTATTGGCCAATGGGGTGTATTTATATCGGGTGAAGGTTCAAGCCAACGGATCAGAGATTAAACAATTGTCTACAGGCGCGGATGCTTACTTCCACAAAGGATTGGGAAAAATGTACATCATTCGTTAGAAAATCTTACAACACAAAATCGCTGTATCATCGCTGTACGGCAAATCCCCTTTCCATTCGTCAAGTTTTGAGAAAAGAATGTTGTTCATGTCCTCCATTTTCAAAGAAGAAAAGGACTGAATGTTCTTGATCAATCCTTCAATCCCAAAGAAATCTCCTTTTTCATTTTCCAATTCAACAACCCCATCGGTGTAAAGAACCAAGGTGCTTTTTGGAGGCAATGTTATTTGTCCGACTTTTATGTTTGGCAATTCATCCAACATGCCTAATCCAATGCATCCATCGTGAAGCAAAAGGTATTCTTTCCCCATCAGCAATACGGGTTGGTTGTGTCCAGCGTTGATGTATTTCAGTTTGCGGTTGTAGGCGTTGTAATGACCGATAAAAAAGGTGATGAATTTTTCCCCTTTTGTGGTTAACATGACTTTTTTATTCAGCTCTTCTATAAGGAAAGAAAGGTCGAATCGTTGGTAGCGAAACAGGGTACGAATGGTTGCTTGAAAGTTCGCCATGAGCAAGGCAGCGGCAACGCCTTTCCCAGAAACATCGGCAATGCACAGAATGTATTCGTCATCCCCCAAAGGAATGAAATCGTAATAGTCGCCCCCTATGGCATGCCTGGGAATGAATTTAGCACTGATGTCCATTTTGCGATTCGAAGGAAGCTCCGCAGGGAAAAGTAACTTTTGAAGTTCCGAGGCAACTTCTAGGTCTTTGTTGATCATCTCCTTGGCAACAATGGTCTTGACCAGTTTTTTATTTTCAATAGCCACGGAAATCACATTGGTTAAGGTCTGCGCGAATTCGAAATGGGTTGAGGTTGCGATGCCTTGGTGTGTCGAAGGGATTTCTGTCAGAAGTAAAAAAGCCAGGGCTTTTCCTCCGTGAAGTACAGGAATGACCGAATGGAATTCACGTAAAAGGGTAGAGTTGGAATCTTCAAGCACTGTGATTTCTTTGAAACGCAACAGTTGCTCAAGGTGGTGTTCGGGTTCGATTTTTCCTTTGACCCCAATTTTTAGAAGGCATTTCCATCCTTCCTGGTCAATAAAAAGCACGAATTTTCGAAAGAGCAATTGTTCTTTAAGGATGAAGGCATAGATGCCGAGTAGTTTTTCAACGTCAGCGTTGGTGTTGATTGCTGTGGTAATTTCTAGAAGCGCATTTAATTTCAATTCATTGATTGAAACCTGTTTTAGTAAGTTCTTTAGGATTAACTCACTCATTTCATTTTATAGATCAATTCGGGCAATTGTCTGAGCGCAGCCATTTCTTTAAATTTCTCTCTCGCTTCTCCACATGGGCTGCCAAAATAGGTTTTATTCGCTTCTAGGTCTTTTGATATCCCGCTTTGGGCAAGGACGGTGGTGCCTTCACCTATTGTGATTCCGCTGGTAACCCCTACTTGTCCCCACAAGGTTACATTGTCCTCAATGACAACACATCCAGCGATGCCAACGTGTGCCGCGAACAAGCAGTTTTTTCCAATGATCGTATCATGTCCAATTTGAACTTGGTTGTCAATTTTTGTCCCTGCACCGATACGTGTCACATCGGTTACGCCCCGGTCAATGGTACAACCCGCCCCGATTTCTACATTTTTTTCGATGTGAACATAGCCACAGCTGTGCATTGCATGGTAGGCTCCGCTTTGTTTTTTGTAGTAAAATGCGTTGTGACCTAGGGTTGTGTTGGGCCCTATGACTACATCGTCCTCGAGGATGGTTCCGTCCATAACACACACACCGGGGTAAAGGGTAACATTTTTTCCAATTGAAACATTGGCGCCAATGTAAACACCCGGGTAGATTGCAGGTTGAGAAGGTGTAATCTGTGCTTGTGGAACTACCGCTTGGGAGAAATGTCGAGTAAGTGCGTTAAAATCGTCAAAAGGATTTTTTGAAAGCAAAAGGCCTTTTCCAGTAGGGCAGGGCACCTCCTTGTCGATGATGATTGCCGTGGCCTTGGATTGCAGTGCTTTGTCGTAGTATTTCGGGTGGTCTACAAATAGAATGTCGCCATGAGCTACCCGATGGATTTCATTGATTCCAAACAATGCCAGATCGGCATCCCCGAAATAAGCGCAGGAAAGGATGGAGGCAATTTCCGAAAGAGTGTAGGGTTTATCGAATTTCATGGTTCGTTTTCTCAATGTAAAGTTAGAAAGATGCTGCCTTTTCGATACCAAAGATTGGATTAGTTATCAGCGTTAATGTGTTAGTTTGTAAAAATATTGCGATTTGTTTTTGGTTGTTCCCAACAAATGTCTAAATTTGCAATCCATTTTAAGGAACAAAATGAAAAAAGACGTACACCCGGAAGATTATAGATTGGTTGTTTTCAAAGACATGTCCAACGACTATGCATTTATTTGTCCATCTTGCGCTTCGGCAAAAGAAACCATTGAATGGGAAGATGGAAAACAATACCCATTGGTAAAATTGGATATCTCTCACAAATCACATCCATTCTTTACTGGAATTGCACAGTTTGTGGATACGGCAGGACGTATTGATAAATTCAAGAACCGTTATGCGAAAACCATGAAATAAGGTTTACCCTAAACATATTGAAGAGGCTCCATTATGAGCCTTTTTTTATGCCCTAAATTTTGCGGTGGCACGTTGCAATCGATCCAGAATGCTTCTTCCAATTCCTTCATTAGGGGGGCGCTCAATGTAAATTTTAGGGGCACCACTTGCATCGGCGGTATGTAAAAAAGCATATAGATTTCTTGCCACTTCTTTCAAACTTTGATTTTCACTGAGAATTCTGCTGTTCAAACCCTCAAAGCCCGAAGGGATTTCAAACAAAAACAAATACACTGCATCTGCTTCATACAGAGGGAATTCATCCATAAAATACAAAGGGGTTTGGGTTGCGTAATGAAACTTGACCATGCCTGAGGTAAGTGGTTTTTCGGTTGACCCATGGACAATTTCCGGTATATAACCCAGAACGGTGGCGATGTCGTCAAGTTCCAAACTTCCCAATCGATACACAATCGCCTTGTCTTCTTGAAAGCCGATGATTGTAGATTCGATGCCCTCGCAGCATGGCCCTCCATCCAATATCAATGGAATCTTTCCACCAAGTTGATGCACGACATGCGAAACTTCAGTGGGACTTACCATTCCGTAGGGATTCGCGCTCGGCGCTGCCAATGGAAATGAGATTTGGTTTAAAAGGGTTAACAACAAAGGGTGAGCGGGTATTCTTACACCAACAAAGGGGGAAGCTCCCGTTAGGTAGCCAGGTACTTTTTCCGTTTTTTTTAAGAGCAGCGTTAAGGGGCCGGGCCAAAAATGCGAAGCCAATCTTTCTGCATCTTCTGGGAATTCGCTAACGTAAGGGAGGACATCGTTTAGGTTCCCGAAATGAAGGATGAGGGGATGGTTTTCAGGGCGTTGCTTAATTCGATAAATTTCTGAGACCGCGTGGGCATCTAAAGCGTTGGCGGCCAAACCGTATACCGTTTCTGTGGGAATGGCAAGAATTCCTCCGGTTTGAAGCATTGCGATTGCACGTTTAAGTTCAGTCGTGGTTTCTGTCAACATGGGCCAAAGATACGATACAATTTTAGCATTCATTATTGCAAGGATGAGGCATGTTTATTACGTGTTTAAAAAAAGCTCAAGGAAAATTTCAAATTTGGACGAGGGTTAGCTATCTTTGTCTTGTTTAAATCAATTCTAAATAAGTGAAAATAATTTTAGCTGACAGTAACGATTTGATTCGCATAGGATTGCGGGCTGCGTTGAGCAGTCAAAAGGAAATCTCCATTGTGGGTGAAGCAAAGAATTCGATGGAATTGATGGAGTTGGTGTTGTCTTTTCAAGCAGGAATTGTTTTGATTGATTACACATCCCCTGGATTTGACATCGATATTGTGCCGAAAATCATCAAAATGAACAACGATTTAAAATTCATTGCGATTACCGCCGAGCAAAGTGCCCAAACGTTGGTAGATGCACTTCGAAGCGGGGTGATGAGTTATGTGAAAAAAGATTGTGATTTAGGAGAGATTACGGATGCGGTTTTGGAGACAAGCAGAGGGAATCGATTTTTTTGTGGAAAGATTTTAGAAAAAATACATGAAGCAAATTTAGACATCAATGACATCGACTTTGATGCGTTTTCTTGCGAGCCTGTGGTGTTGACGGAAAGAGAGAATGAAATCATCGTGTATATTTCTGAAGGATATACCAATGAGCAAATCGCGGAAATGCTTTTCCTTAGTAAGCACACCGTAAATACACACCGTAAAAACATCCTTGGGAAATTGGGCGCAAAAAACACAGCTGGCATTGTCATGTATGCAGTGAAAACACAGCTTGTGTCTCCAAATAAGTTCCTTTTTGCCCCTAATTAAACCTGCATATAAATTTCAAATTCACCCTTCTTTGGGTTAGGTAGTTTGGAACGCTGTAATACTTTCCTTCCACGTCTTGAATCCATTGCTTTGAAAGGACATTGTTCACGCCCAATAAATTAAACACCTCCAAAGAAATCATGGATTCTGGTACATGCTTATGCCACCACGTGTCTTTTTTTGAGGTAAGGTTGTACGAAAAACCCAGGTCTACCCGAAAATACCCTTTCATGCGCAAGGTGTCCTTATAACGACCGCTGCCGGGAGGACCATAGGGTAGGGGGGCGCCATATTGCAATCCCATCTGTACGGTGAAATTCTCCAATCCTGGCATTTGGTCTTGTACCAAGGCGCCAAAATTAAAAAGTTGGTCCGTAGGTCTTGGAATATAACCAGGATAAACCACTGCGCTGTCAACTACTGTTTGATCTTCACTGATGCCAAAGATTATTTTATCCCCTGCCGAATTAAAATATTCCTTGTAATTGTCGTCCAATAAATTCTCTTCCGTTCGCATAATTCCCATTTTAAAAAAAGATTCAATGCCGGGTACAAATTCACCATGTACATTTAGGTCAAGTCCATAGGCATAGGCTATTGCATTGTTTTCTGCATAATAACGCGTGCGGACATTTTCAATCTCATATGGATTGACATCCCAGAGGTATTTGTAATAGACTTCCCCGGAAAATTTGAAAGGACGTTCACGTTGCCACATGCTGAAATATACATCTGTGCCCAAGACTACGTGAAAGGATTTTTGGGAATGAACCTGGGTGTTAAGTGAACCTGCGATGGTCCTGAATTCGCGGTAAAAAGGGGGTTGGTAATACAAGCCTGTAGAAAATCGATAGCTTAAATTCCTTCTTATGATTTTGTTGTTTTTTACCATGTAGGCCCTTGGGTAATAACTTAGGGAAAGCCTTGGTGTGACGAAGAACTCGTTGTTTACGGAAGTGTAACCCGTACGTGTTCCTATGCTGACGGCCACTTTGGTTGCTGTTTCGCGAAGGGTGTCGGTGAAGTATTTCAAGGATTTATCGCCGTTTATTTTCATCTTTTTCGAGCGGGTAACAATTTGACCAAGAAGGGTTTTTGAACGGCTATAATCCCATTGTGAATACCCAGTAAATTTATGGTTTGTAAGTGCCAAGGTACTTTTCAAGGTTTCATAAAGTTCCACCTCATTGGTATTGCCTTGTGGCACGCTGTATCCCGCCGAATCTAACATTTTCCATTCGCTGATCCTGTCGTTGAAAATATCAAGTTCATAGCCAGCGCCCCATTTCACTGCTGAATAGACAAACCTTTGATGCGAAAAATCAGTGTAGTCTTTCCTAAACACATGCGAACCTTCATGATAGGCATTGTAAACAAAAGCATTGAGTCGGTTTCTGGCATGGTTTAGAAAGGTTCCGATGCCCAAGACCGCGATGGAATCTCCATAGGTTTCTTTGGAAGGATCAGTTTCCAATTCATTGATGTAGTACTGGCCTTGAATGTCAAAATACTCTCTTTCATCCGAACGAAAGCCTGTTAGGTAAAAGTCAATGTTGGTTTTTTCGTTGGGTCTGTATTTCAAAGCCGTTCCGAGCATGGCTGTTTGAAAGCGCGTACTTTCTCTGCCATCAAAATAAATTCGAAACGAATAGGCCTCATTGGCTGTACCAAAATCCGTTTGAGAGGTTTGGGGAGCGAAACGGTAATTGTTCGAGGCGAAATGTCCGAGAATCGACCATTTTAATTTTGGGGTAAGTGCATAATCGGTTAAGAATTGTCCGTCTGCAAAAACCGGGTTGTAGGCGCCTTTGGTAGGCAGTGAATTTAACAAATAACCATTCGCCCGGTAACGCGCACCCACAAGATAGGTGAATTTTTTTCCAAGGCTGCCTTCCACGTGACCTTCTTCACTGAGCAGCGATAGGGCGGCAGAACTTCGAAAAGAGGTTGGGGTTTTGTAATGGATGTCTAATACAGAACTTAAGCGATCTCCATATTGTGCATCAAAACCACCGGCAGAAAATTTTACGGACTCTACCAAAGCAGAGTGGATAAAACTCATTCCTTCTTGTTGCCCGGATCGGGTTAAGAAAGGACGGTAGACCAAAAACCCGTTTACATACACCAAGTTTTCATCGTAGTTACCTCCGCGCACATTGTAGTTGGAAGTAAGCTCGTTGTTGGAAACCGCTGGTTTTGTCAGTGTGAGGTATTTTTCTACGCTGACCATCTGTTGGAGGTCAATGTTGGGCAATTCAATTAGATCGAAAGGATCTTCTTTTATCCTTTGCAAAACAACCAGGTCACTCGATTGAATTTGAAAAAGTACGGTAGGTAAATGTTGGGTTAAGGTACGGTTTACGATGAAAGTTCTTTTTTCCGTGAAGGATTGGTATTGATAGTTGAGGGTTAAGGTATCTCCAAAAGAATTTTGAAAGAAATAGCGGCCTTTGTCATTGGTCGTTATTTTAAATTTTGGGTCTTTGTCTTGGGTGATGATTACCTCCACAAGCGGCTTTCCTTTTTTGTCTACACAGGTTCCCTCAATCGATACCGACTGAGCAAAGCCAAAGAAGACGAAGGAATTTAGAACGGCAAGGGTAATTAACTTCACGAAACAAAAGTAATCGAAACGAACAAGTTGTTCAATTATTTTTAATTCCGTGGAAATTCCAATTCTTTATTAATCCACCTGATGTATTTATTAAATCGAATATATTTTATATCTTTGTGCCCCTAAAATGGAGGTTGTAGCTCAGTTGGTTAGAGCGTCGGTTTGTGGTTCCGAAGGTCGCGGGTTCGAGACCCGTCTTCCTCCCAAAAGTCCCAATTAGGGACTTTTTTTATACCTTTAACTTTCAAAATAAACACATGCGATTTTTATTTTATTCATTGATTTTTTTACTGCTTTGTGGCTGTAATGAGGCTACTAAAGAAAATAAATATGCCTCAAGCATCGTGGCCAATGAAGAAAATGAGAAGGAATTGTCATCAAAGTTATCAGATGTGCAAGCGGAAGAAAAAGAGCGGATATCAAACCTTACCCTGGTCGCATTTGACCGCCTGAAACATGATTTTGGCGACATCAAGGCAGACGCGGATTATACAACAGAGTTTACCATAAAGAATACTGGAAAGAAGCCATTGCAAATTTTTGATGTAAAAGCTTCCTGTGGTTGTACCGTGCCGAAATGGAATAAAAACCCAATTGCTCCCAATGGCTCGGATAAAATTAAGGTGACTTTTCATCCCAAGTCGACGCAATTGGGTGGACAGAACAAAACGATTTCCGTGATCACAAATTCAGATCCGGGCATTGTCATATTGGAAATCCTTGCCAACGTAGAACCCTAAGTAATATGAAGATACATACAATTGAAACAGGATTTTTTAAGTTGGATGGTGGCGCCATGTTCGGTGTGGTACCCAAAACATTATGGCAAAAAACAAATCCTGCTGATGAAAACAACATGTGTTCATGGGCTTTGCGTTGTTTACTTGTTGAAGATGGAAACCGTTTAATGCTCATCGATACGGGTATTGGGGATAAGCAATCTGAAAAGTTTTTTTCACATTATTATTTGTTTGGATCGGACAGCCTTATGGGCAGCATTCGAAAGTTGGGTTTTCATGAGGACCAAATCACCGATGTTTTTATGACCCACCTACATTTTGACCATTGCGGCGGAGGCATTGCTTGGAATGATGCTAAAAATGGTTACCGTCCTGTTTTCAAGAACGCCACGTATTGGAGCAATGAAAAGCATTGGCAATGGGCAGTTACACCAAATCCGCGCGAAAAGGCGTCATTTCTTTCAGAGAACATTCTTCCCATTCAAGAGAGTGGACAGCTTAAATTTATTACGCGAGACAGTGATTTTGTACAAAATGTTTTTCCAGGAATCGATGTATTGTTTGTGGATGGTCATACGGAGAGCATGATGATCCCTTTTCTAAGGTACAAGGATAAAACGGTGGTTTTCATGGCAGACCTTTTGCCGAGCGTTGGACACATCCCTTTGCCTTATGTGATGGGTTACGATACAAGGCCCTTGATTACGCTCAGCGAAAAAGCTAAATTTTTGGAAGAAGCAGCTGCAAAGGAATATGTTTTGTTTTTAGAGCATGACAGTGCCAATGAATGCTGCACCCTACAAATGACCGATAAAGGAATCCGCTTGCGAGATACCTTTGGTTTGAATGAAATCCAATGAAAACGCCCCACGACATCGTTTCTTTAATGCTTCAGGAAGATGCCTACAGTCGTTGGTTGGGATTGCATCTTTTGGAAATTTCGGCAGGGAGGTGTTTGCTTGAATGTCGAATGGAATCAGAAATGTTAAATGGATTTCAAAGGGTTCATGGTGGGATTACCTACGCTTTGTCCGATTCTGCAATGGCTTTTGCTGCCAATGCACATGGATACAAATGTTACAGCATCGAAACCTCGATCAGTCATACGGCAAGGGTAGAGCTTGGTGATGTTTTGAAGGCACAATGCCAAGAAATCCATCGGGGAAAAACCTTAGCACTTTATGAGGTGAAGGTGGAAAACCAGGATGGGCGATTGGTCGCGCATTTCAAAGGAACCGTTCACATTAGTGGGGAAGGGTGGTAACCAATCAATGGGTTCCTGTACCTGCGGAAAAAAGTAAGTAACAAGCGTTTGACGTTCCATTGCAATCTACGGGTGCGCCAAGTGTTTCTGAAAACACCAACTTTCAAGCGCTTTAATGTATGTAAACCGGTTCAGGAATTAGTGGCTATAACGATGTTTTTAACCGATTCAGACACTTATTCAATGACTATGATTTGTGCCGCTTTTTGTTCATTTCGAATGAAATAAATTCCTGGGACCACATCCATTCTCAATCGATTATCGTTTAAAGTGCCTTTCCAAAATACTCGACCATTAACATCAATCAACATCCATTTCCCATAGGGTAATATGAGTTCCTCTCCCCGATGCAACACCGTCGGAAATGGTGATTTAAATTCATCCTCCGTGAGTCCACCAGTGAAAACGGTCAAATTCACAGTAACTAAACTATCACACCCTTGTATGGTACTCAATGTTTGTGTAAATGAACCTGAACTTGTGTACACCTGACCATTCCATGTAAACGAACTGGTAACGGTGGTGTCAAATGCCGTTAAAGGCGCCGATTGATTAATTACTATATCCCATAAAACCAACGAATCACAGCCATTTACATTCGATAATAATTCGGGAATAATACCTGAATTCGTATAGGTTTGTCCGCCAATAATCACTGAATCGCAGCTGCTTAGCGCTACCACCACCGTATCACCTTGCGTTAAGTTGAACTGAATGTTCAGAATGGAGTCACACCCGAGCTGGTTAGGTAAAGTCTGTTGATACGTACCACTCTGGTTATACGTTTGTCCGTTCAAGGTTAAGGGAATGCATTGCGAAAACTGCAAATTACTTTGTGTATTCGATAAAATGGTCAATTGCAAGGTTACTACTGAATCACATCCCGATAGGGTTTGACCCTGAAATGTATAATTTCCGGATTGTGTTAAGGTCTGGCCATTCCATCCCAAAGAATCACAAGCGCTCAAGGTTTGGTTCACCGTATAGGCCGGTACCACCTGAACCTGCGCAGAAGATGTTGGTCCATTACCGCAAGCATTCGTTGCCGCAAGTAGTATGGTGATCAATGAAACACTAGCTTGAGGCGTAATTGTTAATGCAGGTAGTTGCGTTGTTGAATTTACCCCGTTTATGGTCCATTGGTAGCCTGTGGCACCTTGTACATTGCTGGAGTTGAGTGCGATTGTGTTCTGATTGCTGCAAATGTTCTGAGGGAAGCTGGCCGTTTGCGGCGCGTTTAATGGGGCACTGATTACGTTTACGGTAACCGCCAAACGCGTTTGTGATTCTTGTCCTGAGACCGTTTGCGAAGCAAAATAGGTAGTACCATTTACAAGGTTTGTTGCGTTGGATAAGGGAATGCCCCCAGAAGCGTTGGCGTACCATTGAATGCCAGCGCCTGTTACTTGGAGCTGATTGAGCGTTGCACCCGCACACACTGTTTGTGGTGAATTACCTGTAGGTGGTGCAGTAACCGGAACTAAAGTAAATGTAGCCGAAGAAATCCCTCGATTGGTATTTCCATGATAGGCGTAGGTAAAGGTATTTGAACTCGCTCTGGCCCAAATGAACGAAATAGATCCTGGAGCGGCTGTAAATACATGGTCGTTTGCGTCTCCTGTATTTAAAGCGCGCGTTGCAATTACGGTTCTAACCCCTCCCGCGACTACGTTTGAACCAATGGTCCAATGCTGTTGTGCATCCGTAACTGGCGCTGAATAACCTGAGAGATAGGCATCAAAATTAGTCAGTGTAGCAGAACTGTGAACGGCTGCCACATCGGTACCAGCAGCCATCGATCCTGCATTAAAACCCACAGCAAACCAACGGGCAGATGGACCTGTTAAAGTCATGGTAACATTTGCTCCGACATCTAATTTTACAGACATTGCCAATCCGGCTGTGCTAGATAATGTAACGGTACCCGTAGTGTAGGTTTGTGAAAACGCCGTTAGGGAAACGAGCAATAAAAGAAATGAACTAATTTTTTTCATGCGATTTAAAGATAGTGGTTAGACGTTCGTCTTGATAAAACAACAATAAGTCTTGTATGCTTTGGCCTTTCGGATCAAGCATCTTCAGGTTGGGATTTTTAGATAGCAGGAGGGATAGCATTTCGTAGCGTTTCAAGCTCATCGCCATATGCAGTGCTGTTCCAAATTGTTGAAATTGGCAAGTATCATCGGGTGATACCCCTTGATCCAAGATAAATGAAAGCATTTCTAGATTGTTTTTAAAAATGATGCCATAAAGTGCCGAGCCTTCAGCCGCACAATACCTAATATCTGCACCACGCTTTGCAAGCAATTTTGCGACGTCATTGTTTCCACGGTAGCAAGCCAACACAAAGGGTGTGATCCCACGCTCTGACAAACGGTTAACCGATGATGGATCTTTATCTAAAAGTGCCTTCATGGAATCCACTGTTCCAGTTCGAGCAAGTTCATGAACGGATTGAGAAAATCCAAAAAAAGGAAGGAGGAGTAAGGAGAGTATCAATACCTTATTTTTCAAAATCATAATCGAATAACCAATTTTCAACGCAAATGTTTAAAGATAATGTTTTGTGATCTTATTATATTGATTTTGGCGCTGTAAATTAACCTATCCTTAATCTTCCTGTCTATGATCAAAGAGCTTCCCTAATGAACCGATTTAGTGTTTGTTAATCGGTATGGGTGTTAATGGGCGATGACGATGTTCTTACGATAAACGTGACCCTTTATAAGTACCTCAACTACATAGGATGCTTCATTTAGCCCTGACACATCGATGTGCGAGGTTGTTGAATTTGGGACACTGTTTAACACCTCCGAACCTGCTTGGTCAAATAATCTAACGCTTTGAATTTCAGCCGGAGCGGTTATTTGTAAGGTGGAATGAACCGGATTTGGAGCAATCGTGAAGGGCATTACGGATTCAATGATGTTATTTACACAATTCTCTACAACCACTTGATGTGAAGAAACAACCACCTGTCCGGTGAGTTCATCTGTTGTTTGAAGGGAATAATTTGTGGTTTGTACAGGGGCCACACTCCAAACTTGGGCATTGTGTAATCCGTTTTCCCATGAAAAAACCAATGAATCTGAACCCCCGATCAAAGGAGCCTGTAACATCATTGAATTCCCAAGGCAAAGGGTATCAATGGTATTTTCTACCGCTAGGTTCTTTTTCAAAATGGTAAAATTATCTTGAATGGTTCCATCCGATCGCAAGTACTTTCCGTCCAACCGATTTCTATAGATATCAATTACGAAGGAACCTGTTACGCCTGTTCCATTGTCATCGTAGCAGAAAACAGGGTGATCCATACTTCCGTCTGAATTTTCACTTCCCGAGTGGCCACAGACAACATAAACGGCTCCGTCATTTTGTTGATTGTATTTGTCTTTGATGTAGGCATTTCCGGTGGCAAAATCACCATTTGTACCACTTACCAAATGCTGCGCTGGATCCCATGTATTACTGTACCCGTAATGATTCTTTATCAAAAAGCTTCGTTCGAATACGTGACTGTGACCACAGACAATGAGGTCAATGTCATAAGATTCCAGCACTGGAATAATTTCTTCTCTCATGGTACGCATTACATCCTCATACAAATCATCAGAGTCGTGGGAGCCTTTAGAGTATGGAGGTTGATGAAAATAAGCGATGGTGAAATCTTGTTGATTTTGAGATAAATCATCGTTGATGTAATTTATCATTCGGTTAATTCCGGTACCTGTTTGCGCATAATCATAAACCTCAGAATTTAACGATAGAAAATGAACATTTGCATAATCGAAAGAATAAAATACTTCTAGGTTTGACGGAAAACCACCCGCCTCGGCTTGTGTGGGCACATCCACAATGTTGAAGTAAGGGCCTTCATGATTTTCTAGGGGAATGTTCGAATAAGGAATCCCTAAGAAGGTACTTTCTTGCCATACTGTATTGTAATCGTGGTTTCCAGGGCTTGGCCAAAAAGGCAAGAAGCTAAAGATATCTGAGAATCCTGCAAGTCCAAAAACTTTAGATTGATAATCACTGTCCTTGCCGTCGTTGTATGCATTGTCTCCCAACCATAACCAAACATCTGTTTTATTTTGACCGTTCCAAGAAAGAAAGGAATTCTTAACCGCAATTTGTCCTGCGTTACCTTTGCCAAAATCACCAATTGCCCATACGCGCAAGGAATCCTGTGAGCCAATGACTGGGTTGGTGTGAAAATAATGATTCGCACTATTCCCACCGTAAATGGCTTGACTTCCTACTGCGTAATAATATTTGGTATTGGGAGTTAATCCGCTTACCAAAACTGTATGCTCTGTTGTATTGCTATTTCCTGCTGCCGTTTGTGTTAATTGCTGTGGATTTTGTCCGAACCAAACGGTCGAATTGGTTGGAACGTTGGTACGCCACATGATCGTGATTGTAGTTTCTGTGGGCGATTGCAGGTACGGGCCTCGGCTTATTGACTGGGTGAATCCGATAGAGGTAAGGAGGCAAAAGGCAACAAATAGAATTTTCATGATCCGAAAGTAGCCTACGTTCTTGAATTTAAAGTTAACCCAATAAAAACCCTAATTTAAGTTTTTGAATGACCCATCGATTTGAATGCAAAAACACAAAATGTGCTGAAAAAGATTTTTCTGAATGCATCAGATGAAGACTGCAAATGCGAGAATCACAACCGATACATTATTTCTGTTTTTTTGCAAGCCTCACTTCGAAATTTTCCAAATCACCTTTTACGCTAACATAAACGAACTTTGTTTGGTCATTTACTGCATCAAACTCCGTCGGTTCAACATCATTGTCGTCGTCCTTTTTGTTTTTTGATTTAAACAGTTTGTTTCTTGCGACTTCCTTGATCATTGACATTGGGATTCCGATGTGGTAATCCATGTCCATATTGTTGGTTAGCTTTTGTTTTCCTTCTATTTTCAAATAACCCAAACTTGAGTTAATGAGCATCCTCGGAATGGTAAGGTTGCCGTTTTTAAGAATAAATTCGTTGGTAAGGGTGTCAAAACGAACACTGGAAACACTTTTGTCTTCAAAATAACTGGCCAAATCCATCAAAGGGGCATAATTATCCAAACGTCCTTTGGTTAACTGCATATTTATCTTCAACTCGGAGTCTTCTAATTTGGGAACAAAATCAGCATGTAGATGAATTTTTCCGGAGAGTGTTCCTTCCATGAAGCCATGAACGTTTTCTGAGACAAGATGGTCTTGACCTAAATTATCAAAACGCACCATGAATTTATCTAAGTTAAGGTGATGAATAACCAAATCGGGTGCTAAATAAATGTGTTTTTTGTCTCTTCCACTAAAAACTGCATGTCCCGAAATCGATCCTTCTGCAGTTGTTACCTTGATTTTATTTAGCTCGATGTGGTGATCATCAAACACCCTGACATCGACGTGTACATTTTTTAAATCGTAAGCATCGTAATGAAAACTGCCAATGTCAAGTACCGCATCTATGTTAGGAAAGCTGTAATCATATAAGCTCATTGTTTTGTCGTGTTCCGATCCATGCAGACTTGGTTCTTTTTGCTTTGATGGCAAGATCAAGGAATTTAAATCGAATGCCTTAGAGGACAGTGTAATTTTATTCCTGTGTTTTAAATCCGTTAAATGATAATCTCCGCTCACGTGAATGTCTGAGTGCCCGAGTTTACCCCCTACTTGATTCAATGTAATTCGATCGTGTTTATAGCTCACTTGACCTGAAAAAGAGCTTAACGCGATGGGATGTGTATTTGTCTTCCCATTTAACTTATCCAATGTTAGGTCGATGCTTTCAAAAACACTGTGCTGAAAATGGATCCTCGCATGGGATTTTATCCCCACGTTTGACAAAACCTCATTTTTGTACGATGGAGGAAGGAAGTTATTGCCATTGTAGGTAAGTAGTTCGTTTAATTTTAATTGCTTGGCATTAAATTCAAACAGTGCAGAAGCATTCCCATTTAACTTAGGTTGAAACCAAAAGTCATAGTGATGCAGCGTACCATTCAACTGAAAATCGGAGTGATCAATAAATCCGCTCAGGTGATTTAACGTAAGGTCTAAGGGATCAATTTCAACCTTTGCATTCAAATCATGAATTGCGTGGGTGTAATGCTTAAATTTTGCAAACCCGTTGATCAACTCAAAGGTCCCTTCAGGAAGGTATTTCGATGTACACAAAGATTTTGCATTGGTATTCATTTTTACTGTAAAGTGCAGGTTACTAAGTTGTTCATCCACCTGTAATGTTGTGTCAAAGGCAGTGAGTTCTTTAAAATCCATATGCTTTGCTCGTACATTAAGCATTGCAGTTAGGGGTTGATTGGATTGATGAATGAGTGCTGGAAGGTCGCTGAGCATACCAGACACTGTAAGGTCAGAATGTCCATACCTTAGTGAGAAGTTGCTTAGTGATAGGTTGTGTCCTTGCGCAGTTGCCGATAAATTTAATTGATCAATGGGAAAAGGAATACCGGGTACCTTCGCATGGAAGTCCTTTACAACCAGTCTCGAATAATAAGCTTCATTTAGGCGTTTTAAACTTAATTCCGGATGGTTAAGATCAACGATGTCATGGAAATTCATTTGCAAAGAAACATTTCCCTTCAAGTTTTTTATTCCCTTTGGTTGTAAAAATTTACTCCAAAAATCCAGGTCAAATTTTGAATTTAACTTGAGGTCTACCTCGGGATTTAGAAAATTTTTAACCACCAACGAAGCGTCGAAAGAACCAATTTCAGGCTTGAAGTGAATTTGATTCATTTTAAAAACCATACTTGACGCGTCGTTTTTGGTTCCATTCGAAAAATAGCCGTTGAATACGATGTCCTTCATTTTCTTTTGGTTATTCAGGTTCTCTAAAAACCCTTCTTTGCAACCAAAGTGTGCTTCAATGTGCGGTTGTTTTCCCTGGGCAGTACTTCCTTTAACTGTTGCATTGAAAAATATCTTTCCTTTATTGTTGTAGGCCATTAATGAAGAGGCTAGGGATGGGGGAGCAAATGCTAGGAACAAGTTAAAATCTGGTTTGTGGCCCTTAATTTTAAAATCTACATCCGCCGTTTTGTTCAATAATATTTTGCCTTCGAAATCAAAAAGTGTTTTTTCAAAGGCTATGGTGGTTTGATTAAAATCTAGGGTGCTCTTTTGTTTAACGTACCTAAAATCTGTATTGAAGTTGATGTGTTTGTTTCTAAAAAACGTACTGTCTTTCCCCTTCAAAACACTCAGGATAAAATCTGTTTCCAGTGAAAAGTCGATGTGTTTTGCGTTGGATTTAAATGCAGATTTGGCCTTTTTAATAAAGAGGTCCACCTTTAAGCCTGTTGCTTCGTTTCTTTTATTGATGTCAATGTTTCTTAAGACTATTGACTTTAAGTCCAAGTGTAAATCTTGTTCGGCTGATTCCGTGGGAACCTTTGAGGTTAAGGCATTTGCCAAATTAATTGAGCCGTCTTTATGTTGTAGAATATCTATGGCTCCCTCATTCAATGAAATGCGACTAATGTTGAAATTACCACTTAGAATATCTACCAAGGAGAATCCAACATATACATCTTCAACATGAAGCAGCACGCTGGCATTCCGATTTTTGCTTTCATACACTTTTACATGTTCCAGGTCAATCGAAATGTTTGGAAAAGTAGCAAAAGGTGCAACGTGACTTCCTTTGATACTTATTTTTCCATTAAAATCTTTATTTGCTTGTTTGATTGAATATTGAACAATGTCATCTTGTTTCAAATAAACGATTAAAATGAGTACTGCAAACAACAGGGTTGGAAATCCAACCAAAATGAGAAGCAATCGTTTAATCGATTTTGAAGTAAACTTAGATTTTAACCATTGCTTAAGTGCCATGAGATTGTTGATGATGGGCGTAGACTATTACACAAAAATACTCAACCCAATCATAAATTTGGACAAAGAAGTTTATTTTATTGGGAGAATTCAAAAAAACGACTTAATTTTGTCTCCGCTTTCAAGTAAGCACACGTTTTTCAAATATCGCTGTTGCGGTAGTCAGAAATGACAGAAAATACGGTTTGGTAGTTCAGTTGGTTAGAATACCTGCCTGTCACGCAGGGGGTCGCGGGTTCGAGTCCCGTCCAGACCGCAATTGTTGAAAGCAAAAAGAGAAGCCTCTATGGCTGGAGGATTAGAAAGCCCTAAGATGTATCAAATGTCTTAGGGTTTTTGCTTTTATGGGTAAAGCCAGTAGGTGTGGAAATGTATACAGTTTATATTATTTGTAATCCTCAAAACATTTATTACAAAGGTTTTACAACCCATGTTTCGCGTCGACTGGAAGAACATAATGCTTAATTTTGGACACAAATAAATTGTTTGCATGGAGAGGTATTTCTATAAAATAATAGACAACATTGATTTTGTTTGGAAAATCAGCCTCAATGTTTTAGATCCATACAAACAGGGGGAAATGGATTTCGGTCATTATGTGAATAACCAACGTGTTTTTAACCCCTACTTATTTGAGAGTCTAACAGATTTTCAACAACGGGCATTCTCAAGCGATTACAAAGAAATAGAAGCAGACTTGATAAATGAGGATAACTGCTATTTTGACCGAAGCATCGGACTTTTACATACGGATGGATATTGGTCAAGTCTTCACGCGCACAGACACGTTCATTGCTTTGATAAGATCGTTCCTCTTGTTTTTGGCGGCGGCGAGGAACAGTTGAAATCCATCACAAAAAAAGACCGTGAGCGATACTTAAAACTCATGGATTGCGGCCCCGAAGTGGGTGAGGCAATTTACAAAGTTGCACACGATTATTTTAAATCCTTGTGGGATTTTGACACGCATTTTTCTAAAACGAATTTGGATACACTCGCATCGTTTCTTCCTACCTTGGAACTGCAAGCGATTTATTTGAATCAGGAAAAATACGAAGAAGATACAGCGTGTGTGGTTTTTCGTCCTTCATGGGATCCAGAACATGGATTGGCAATTCTTATAAATCTTGATTCGCAGGAAGTGAGGTTATACGAAGATTAGGTTGTGATCCGATTGAAGGCGCATGAACCCTCTTTCCATTGTAGAATCCACCTGCTTTTCCATTCCCATCTTTACAACGCTGTTGGTTTGGGTCTTTTGAAGATTTTTTTAATAAAGTTCAGCGGATTTTTTTGACTTTCCGGTACATTTTCACCCAAAAGATAGCCAAAGGGCTTTAAGGAGTCAATGTGATCGAAGATGACTTTTACAATTGCCGTAATGGGAATGGCAATGAACATCCCAGCAATGCCCCAAATCGCACCCCCAATGATCACGACCATGATGGAAAAAAGCGCATTGATTTTATTTACAAAGCCTCCACGTATTACATCAACGGGGGATGGATACAAATGGATAGAGACGCCTACATCCAACCCAAAGGCTCATCGGAGAAATACCCCTTGATACAAGCGATTGGGATTCCGATTGCGCCCAACAAACTTCATTTCAGAAAACAAGGGCAGTACCACACCTATACCTTGGTTTTTCCTGCCTTGCCACCTGATACCAAAAGTATTGACATTATAGAGAAATTAGCGCCTGGCACCTATTTTAATTTCTATGATGTGGCCTATTCACAATGGATTACGGTACCCCATGCCGCAGATGTAGAACGATCCAATAATTAGCAACAAACCCCTATTTTTATGAGCTGCAATTCGCTTTGGTGCATCGCAGCTCTTTTTTATAATGACCTTCAGGCATCGTCGCTTATACGTAGGCGAATTGAATATCACTGTTCCTGTTTGGTTAGTCGGTATTGACATTAAGTCACCCTCCCATTAACCCTTCTCTCTATCCCTGGAATTCCACCCCAAATCATGCCCATTTGAAAGTTTCACCTGAAAAATTTGTTGTCAGACTTTTCTTACTTTTGATTGACAAAAACAAAATCAGATTGATTCTCATTTAGCATGCAAAAATATTTTCTACACAAAGACGGTCGCCAGGTGGGGCCTTACACCAAGGAAGACTTAGCCCAGATTCGCATTACCCGAGATACCATGCTTTGGTTTGACGGCCTAGTGGATTGGCAAGAAGCGGGTACCATCGAAGAATTGGCGGACTTATTTAGAAATCAACCCCCACCCTTTATACCAAAAAACGATACCCCACCACCCCATCGCGACCCACAAGAAAAACCAAGGGATATGGGTAAAAAAAATGCGGGGTTACTTAAAAAGTCTTCCCTCATCTACGCAGCGATTGGGGTCGTAGTCATTGGCATGGTTGCCTTCATTCTCAATGAAAATCAAAAGGCGAAAGCGAATGAATTGCAGGAAAGGTTAAAAACCCAGCAAGAACAAATAGAACAACAAAGAAATCAACAGCAGGCCCTTGAGGATGCGCAACAAAGGGCAGAAGAAGAACGCATTGCAGCAGAGGAAAGGCAAAAGCAATACGACAAGGTAAATCGCAGGTATGCCATTGCCGTAAACAACTTGAAGGAAGCGCAAATCAAATTAGATAAAATTCAGGAATTCCATTTCTTGCGCACTTTTTCAGAAAAGGAGGCGCAAATTGAGAATCAATTAAAGGTGGTAGAATCCTGGGAAAATGAGGTGGATCGCTTGAAAAACGAGTTGAGTCAATTCTAATCCAATTAAGCACTTTCCTTTCTTGAGCATTTGAATTTTGATGTTATCAAAGGTTTAAACTTAGGACTTTCCTGCGTAAAAAATAGTCCCCCTCGAATTGTATGCATATCTTCGCGCTTGAATTGAAAATCCCTGCCGATTTCTGTTGAAAGGGTCCGACAAACGAGAGAAATGAAACGCATCAACGAATACAAGAAACTTTTTGAGATTGAAAAAGAAATCGATCTTGCTGAACTGAAATTGAAGTATCGAAAGCTTGTAAAGCAATGGCATCCTGACAAATACCAAGAGGGTGATCCGATGAAAGAAGAGGCCACATTGATGGGGCGTCAGGTGGTGGATGGATACCATTTCTTGGTAAGCATTGCGCCAGAAACCAAGGAAGCCAATTTGGAAGAATACATGGTAACCATAACAGAATGTGGGATTGCCGACTACAAGCACAAAGGACTGCTGTTGGAAATCACATTTACCGATGGTTCCACCTATGAATATTTTGGTGTAAATGCCAATGTCTACAAGAAATTGGTCAATGCCGACAAGCAAGTTCGTTTTGCAAAGCGCTTCATCTACGAAACCTATTTGTACCGCAAATCTAAAAAAGCGAAGCAAGAAGAAGCGTAGGGTGAGGGTGCTTTAAAATTTTGCTTTTTGCGAATTTCGCAAGTTCTAAAACATCACTTGTAACATTCGATTGTAGTCGATGACGGCATGTGTTTATTTTTGGGCAAAAAAAGAAATGAAAAAAATAGTATTTATCATCGTTTTATTGGTTTTTCAAATAAAATTAAATGCGCAAACCGTTCCTGCCAATCCTATAGACACGAATTATTACAGGGTGGTGACAACGAATGCAGGGGACCTCATTGGAAAAATCTTATCCCAAGATGAACGCGAGGTTTTGTTGGAAACCAAAGACTTGCGAAAACTGTACATCCCTCAATATACGATTAAAGCCATCGTCTTAATCAATGCAAATGATTTCAATGCCAAGGGTGTGTATGTTGGAGAGGACAAGTTTGCAACCCGATATTTTCTTACCACCAATGGCCTGCCTATTAAAAAAGGAGAGCATTACATTCAATGGAATTTCTTTGGGCCCGATTTGCAATTTGGTTTGGGAAACAACTTAGGCGTTGGAATTATGACAACGTGGATAGGGTGCCCGATCATTGCCAGTTTCAAAAAAAGTTTTGAGCTTGGTTCGCGCGCGCAATTGGCCATAGGAGGCTTGGCAGGGACAGGGTCTTGGCTTGCACCAACTTCATTCGGCGTGCTCCCTTTTGGCAGTTTGTCCTTTGGAGACAGAAAGCGAAACATTGCCTTTTCTGGGGGGTATGGTGCTTTTAGTTTAGAAGGTGATCTATCAGGAAGGCCTATGACCAGCGTTGCGGGTATGGCAAAAATATCTTCGAAGCTCAGTTTTGTTTTTGATTCGTTTATACTTTTACCCTCTGGTCAATCTGATCCTTATGGCTACTATCAGCCACTGGTTGCTTTGGTTGTGCCCGGCCTCCGTTGGCATCAATCCGAAGGGAAGGCTGTTCAATTTGGTTTTGGTGGTGCAATCGTAGACGGAGAACTTTTTCCACTGCCCATGATACAATGGTATAGGTCTTTCTGATGTATGCGGAACAAAGTTTCATGACCCTAAAAAACGCACCCAATGATGGATGCGTTGAATACAAGGTGTAATTCAGTTTAGTGTCTATGTCTTCTTCGCTTGCTGGGTTCATACTGCATTACAAAGCCATCAGATTCAAAAACGGCCATCGTTTGGTTGGGACATTCCATTAATGTACTGTTGTAAGTCCCTGTAGCTTCGTTGAAATGAACATAGGTTAAATAGATGATGTCGTAGTTTTCCCTATTGGAAAAATGGGAGAAAATTGGTGCATTTAAGTCGTAGACTATTTTCGTTCGGTTGGTGTCAATGTTGTTCATTTCTAGCACCTCAAGGTGCCGACGAATGGCATTGTGCTTTGTGTCGAACGAGCGGCTGTACATTTTGCTGCAAGGAGTGCTGGCGGCGCTCATCTCTATATAATCTTGAGGGATTACCATCGATTGGGCGTTGGATTCTTTACTCGATAAACAAACAGCAAGGGTGAACAGGATGCCGGTAAGGTTTCCGACGGTTCTTTTTTTTTCGGACAGGTTTTTTAAGCGTTTCATACAAAATGATTTTATGCCTTGCGGCGGGTTAAAAAATTAAATCATTCAGAATAAGCTGTGATTGCATATTCTTTTAGGTGCGCACCTCTCATCATTTTTCCACCGTGCCCTGCCGGGTCGGTTGGCTTCTGCAAACACAGAATTCTGGATGATTATGTCCCTTTAACGAGGGTGAAAAGGTTGGTTACAAAATTAAAATGCAAATCCCGCGTTTGCGGGATTCTTTAGGTGGGCGACTAAACCTAGAAAGATTTTCTCAATGGCAAGTGGCAATGTCAATTACATAATTGGAGGTTTGAAATGGAAGCAATCACTTTTTTGGGAAAGCGAATGCTGGTGATTTTTCCATCTTTAAACCGAAGCGATAAGCAAAAGACAATTTCTTTGAATTCTTTACGCGGTGGGTCTCCAAATGTATAATCGCTTAGGCCTTCTTCTTCGAAAGGATTGACATCTAAAAGCCTAAACTCGATGGCATGCTCACCCGGAAAAGCATCTAAGCTAAATCCTTCCCTGAGTTCTGGCCATAAACACCTATTGACCCTGGTTTCTTCGAAGAAATACTTGCTGATTTTAGCGATGGCACAGGCCTTACTTAATTTTCCAAAAAACTTCCCTCGAGGATCCAACAGTTGGTTCAATTGGGCAATGTTGGCTGACAACAATGCATACCGAAATTGATCGAAGGCAACCTCGTTTTTTTTCTTCATTTCTAAACTGATTTTTGAGATTTCTTGCAACATGAATTTTGAAGTTTAAAGGTTTGTGTCGCGCCATAGTCAAAGGATATGCCAACGAGAAATAGCCAGTAAATTCAATTAAAAATGCTAAAATGTATATCAATATCTGAAAAATAACGCAGAATAATATACATTATAAAATGGATTGATTACATGAGAGAACCGCCCCTTCGGTCTGCCTCGTCGGACTCAGGTAGCGGTTGAATTTAACGTGAAAAACAAAAATAAAAACGTGGGCTGAGCGCTTTGCGATGAGCCTGTCGAATCATGTCGAAGCCCCGTTTTTTACCCTTACCCCTCTGGCGTAATGCCATACTTTTCCATTTTCGCGGCCAAGGTATTGATGGACCACCCAATGGCCAGGGCCGTTTGTCGTTTGTTGCCTTTGAAATGTTTGAGTACCCTGATCATATGTTCCTTCTCTATGTATTCCATCTTCATGGGTTGGTCTGATGGTCGCTGTTTCAGTCGCTTGGGAAGTACATCCGCAGAAACCGTTTCTTCATTAAAAACATACAACCTAGAAATGATGTTTTCGAGTTGGCGCACATTTCCGGGATATGTATAATTTAAAAGAATCTCCAAGGCAGCTTTGTCCAATTGGAGTTTTTTAGGACGGTGTAATTCTTTCTTTTTTTGGGTTAGAAAATGGTCAATCATTCCCTTAATGTCTGCTTTGCCACGTTCCGATAGGGTAGGGAGGTCAAGTTCTACCACAGACAATCTGTAATAAAGGTCCCACCTGAATGTTCCTTCTTCACACAATTTTAGCAAATTTTGATTGGTCGCGGCAATCACCCTGACATTTACCCTTTTTGCCTTTCCCCCCAAGGGCATGATTTCTTTCTCTTGCAAGGTGCGCAGCAATACCTGTTGCATGTAGGGAGAGATGTCACCTATCTCATCGAGAAAAATGGTTCCCTTATCAGCGAGCTCAAACAATCCTTGGGTGTCTTTGTCTGCTCCGGTAAAAGCCCCCTTCTTGTACCCAAACAACCGAGATTCCAGCAAAGAATCACTGAATGCAGAGCAGTTTACCGTTACATAAGCCTGTTCATTGCGGATTGAATTTTTGTGAATGTACTTTGCAAGGTTTTCTTTTCCTGTCCCACTTTTACCAAGAATCAGTACCGTTACCCCATCCACTTGAGCAACCTTCGCTGCATTTTCATAGATTTTCTTAATGGTGGGGGTAATGAAGTAATCCTCTCCAGTATTCTTTTGAATTTCCTCTTGGTGATACATAGCCGTCACTGGCAGAGAAGATTTTTCGAAGGCAATTTTTATCAATTCAGGTTTCTCTTTCGCTTTGGTATGCTTCGCCTCCCGCATTTGGTAAAGGGTAGTTTTCAGGTTCAACGACAAATGGCTGAGGTACCAAACCACTTGCATGGCAGGGCTCCCTGGTGAAACAAAAACGTCCAGCTGGTCCTCCCTTAACTCGATGAGGAAAGGATTTATTTTTCCTTGTATTTCGCGGTGGTCAATTGGATCTAAGATGCCCATGTAGCGCAATTCGATGGTGCGTTCGGGATAGGTTCTTTTCAGGTAGTTCACCAAGAGTTCTGACCGGGTATCGTCGCCCTGCGCGGAGGACAACAAAAGGTGTCGGTCTGATTTAAAAAAGTACTTGTGGTAATTCGCTGTGGGACCTGTTTCTAAGACCTTACCTGCTTCAAAGTCATTGGTGTTTGCAATCCAGGAAAGTAAGGTTTTCATGTTTCGGTGATAAGGGATATGAAGGTACAAAATGTGTTCAATAATCTCGATAAAAAAGTGCATCCAGGGGGAAGCAATGCGCTACCAAACCGTAAAACTTTTCCATTTTGAGGATCTCGGAAGGGCAATATGGGTTTTTCATCCTAACTTTACAAAGTGATTGATTCATTAGAGATACAGCGAAGGATGGAAATCATCCAGGATCGAGGACCGATTTACAATGAATTTGTCTATGATTCCCACATTCACGAACCGTGGAATGCCTTTTCCTCCTTATTTTTCTTCATTCCCGTGGTATTTTGGATTGTCTTTCTTTGGGGAAGGTATAAGCAGCATCGCATCATATTGTTAATTCTGCCCCTGCTGTTTCTTAATGGGTTAGGATCAACCCTTTTCCATGCGTACAGGACTTCCAATGTCTTCCTAATGCTCGATTGGCTTCCGGCTGCGCTTATGTCGCTTTCTTTGTCTGTTTATTTTTGGACAAAAATCACGCGTAGATGGTATTTTGGGATTTTGTGTGTATTGGGTTTCTATGCGTCTGCTGTGTTGGTCATTACGACCTTGGGACAAGGTTACCGTGTTTTAGCGCCGAACATTGGGTACTTGTTTTCGGGTAGTGCTTTCCTCATACCTATTATTTGGTCGCTTTACAGAAACCAATGGCACCACGCCCGCTATGTTTTACTCACCCTGTTTTTCCTCATCTCAGCATTGATATTTAGATTGTTGGACTATCCGACCCCAAATCCTTTCCCATTCTTACCCCAAGGAACACACTTTCTATGGCATGTATTCAGTTCCTTCGCGGTGTTCACAATGGGGTATTACCTCTACAAATCAGGACAAGACGCCCTGCAGGAAAGTCAAAAGACTACAGCGACCAAGTAACGCCTAGTTGAACCCTTGCACCGTAGTATTCTACATAGCTGGAACGCCAAGGGGCTCCTAAAGATTTACGTTCTGGGAAGTTAAGCAAGTTCGTGAGTTGAGTTTCCAAGGCTAAATGGTCATTGATGACATATAAAATGGTGGCTTCCAATGCATAATTTTGGTTCACGTACGTATCGTAATCGCTGTTTTTGTGAAACAATTCACCGTTGATGTAGGTGAGATTGAGGTCGCTCACATACCTTCCCGTGTACAGCAGCGCCACATTGCATTGCAGTTTTTTTCCTTCGTAAAAAAGGTTGACATTATAAAGTACAGGGGTTTGTTTTGTCATGGCTTGGTTGGCCGGACGTCCTTCAATTTTCATTCTCGACATGGAAAGGGTCAGGTTAGAGCGGACGCCTAAATTGCGCCATTTGTTGGGCAAGAAATCAAATTTTCGATTGTATAAAATTTCTATCCCGCCTACCCATGACCAAGGTGCATTCCCATATTTTCGAATGGTTACGCCAGATATTGGATCGGTATTCAAGGCAGACATCGTATAAATGTGGTCCCTGATGTACTTGGAATACGCTCCCACAGAAAACAAACCTCGGTTCCCATGGTATTTTTCGTAGGTAAAATCAACATTATACGAAAAGGCAGGTTTCAGGGAAGGATTACCGAAGGTATATTCCATTTCATTGTAACGTATGACCGCGTGTCCGGGTTTTGTTTCCTCAAAATTGGGTCGGTGCATGGTTCGTGAAATCGCCCATTTAAGAGTTGCAGAAGTAGAGAGGTAATGGTTGATGTTGATGGAAGGAAGAAATCCAATGTAAGATTTTCGAATGGTACGGGTTTCAGGCACATTGTAATAGGTATTGCTAGCAGTATCCAACGCGATGGTCGAGGTGAGGGTGTCTGAAGATTGAACCAAATATGTGTGTTCAATTCTAAGCCCTGCGAGCATTGCGATTTTTTTTCCTGCGTACGTGGCCATGCCATAAGCAGCACTTTGTTGTTCGCGGTAATCGTAACTCGATCCAACCCATTGGTTGTATTCAAAATTGAGCGGGTTCATGGCTACCTCTCGAAGTTTATCATCGTGTTCACTCAGAAATTGATTCAATCCATTTGCGTTTAGAAAATCGTATTGGTATGGTGCATAGGTTGATCCTACTTCGTGCAGAAGAAATACCGAAGATGCGGTTTGGAAGGGCGTTGTTTGTAAATCGCTTACCAAAATAGGACTGGAATTACCACCAGAATAATCTTGGAACCATTCGTGTTTCGATAGGCTTCTTTCGCCAATTTTAAACCTGTATTTGATGCCTGCTTGCAGTTTCCAACGGTCGTTGAGTAGGTGTTCCCAATCGTTTTTGAACACAATGGGATCCGTTTCATTGGTGCGGTTGATCTCTGTATAACTTTGGGTGAATTCAAAATCGTTGGCGTTGAGTGTACCATTAAAATTTGGCAGTATGCGCAAAGGATCATCCCCTTTTCCATAGGGATTGTCGTCGCCGATGAGTTTCAGCAATATAAAATCTTGCGCATTTGGATCCACCGCTTGACCGTACAAATCCACTTTAGAAAGGTCGTTGAAACTGAGTTCGGGACTTTGAAATTCGGTGACAAAAAAACCATTTCTCGGATCGTTTTTAGCGAAAGGAACGGGTCCGCTTTTGAATTGATTGAGGTAACCTGCAAGACGAAAGGTTCCGGTTGTTTTTGCGTTTGGACTTACTTTTAAATTCAGCGATGCTCCCTCCACTTGCCGAATCCATAGGCCCACACAATTTTGCAAGCGTACCCTTTGGCCATTTTCTTCAAACCAATTGAAGGATATTTTATTCATTTGCTTGTCGTCCGTCATTCTGCCCCAAAACCCATTTAATTTCCATTCCCAGCGTTTGGAAGGTTGGTAGGTAACCGCAAATTGAGCACCCGAGGTGGATCTAAATCCGTCGTATTTTCTGAGTTCCAATCGGTTTACGCCATGGTTCAGGTTGCTTCCAAAAATGGTTTTAATGGCCTCACTTGCATAGGTTCTCCCAAAATAGGTCGTGTTCACCAAATATCCCCATTTCTTGTCCTTACTTCGGTTGCTGAACAGTAAGTTAAAATCTCCAGAAGGCTTGTTCCCTTTGAAATTGAATCCCAAAGAAGCATCCACATGTAAAGTTTTTTCATCTGTAGGTTCTAGGGTTAAAAAGTTCAAACTTCCGCCGATGTTGTCTGCCTCAAAATCTGGTGTAACGGAGCGCACTTCGATTACTTCGCTCACGAAATCCGATGGGAAGGCTTCGAATTCAAAAGAGCGCGTTGCGTTGTCCTCACAAGCAACGGGCAAACGGTCACCGTCAATCAATACAGAGGTCCAATCAATGGGGGTACCACGCAACGAAACCATATTGCTTTCTCCTTTTGACCTAAACAACATCACACTGGGCATCCTTGAAGCAAGGTCTGCGGCGTTTTTGTTGGGAAGTTTATCGAGTGTTTCCTTCGATTTTATGGTTACAATGGAGATGCTTTTTTTTGTTTTTATCAACTCGCTCATTTCTCCCTTGGCTTTTCTTTTTACTTCGACTGCCACTTGCCGCCGGTCGATCGATAGCATTAAGGTATCGAGCCAAAGGTCAGGTTGGTTCACCAGGACATCCATTCGGAAGGGTAAGAAGCCGAACTCATGAATTTCCAAGGTGTGATTTCCAAAGGAAACCTCTTCAAAGACAAAACTACCAGAGGCATCGGTATGAATGAATTTTTTCTCAGGAAGCAATTGCACTTCGATGTTTTGAATGAGGTTAAAGGAGTCTTTAACCATGCCGTGAACGGTTGCGCGCTTTTGTGAAAAGGCACTTGCCAAGGGAAGAAGAATTAAAATCCAGGAGAGTTTCATTGTAAATCGAGTCTAATGCCAGCTTGGAATCGCACTCCATAGTATTCAGTTCGCAAGTTTCTCCATTCCTTTCCAATGTATTTTCGTTCGGGCGCATTCAGGAGGTTCATGCCTTCTAGGTAAATGCTTCCATGATCATTCAAAGCATATGAAATCTGAAAATCAAGGTTGTAAATGTCATTTACATAGGTATCGAAATCATCGTCTAGGTGCAACAAACCTATCCCAACGATGGAGGAAAGGTTCACTTCTTTGAGGTGTTTTCCAATGTAGTTCAGGGCCAGTCGAGCATTCCATTTTTTGTATTCATAGGTGAGTCCCACATTGTAAATCAACGGGGTTTGTTCGGTCATTTTTTGCTGATTGGGTCGCCCCGGAATGTTCATGCGTGAATCGGAAAGGGTGAGGTTTGAGTTGGTCCCCAATCCGCCGAGTATGCCTGGAAGGAAATCGAATTTTCGAATGAGGGTCATTTCCATTCCATAGACTTTAGACCTAGAAGCATTTTCATATTTTTTAATCATAATGCCAGATATTGGATCGATGTCAGCCGTGGTAACGGTGAAAATGTGGTCGTGAACATCTTTGTAAAAGGCCGCTAAAGAGAACATTCCTTTACCCGGCCAGAAGTGTTCATAGGCAACGTCGTAGTTAAAGGCATAGGTGGGTTTGAGGTTGGGATTCCCAAAGATATAAATCAAATCGTTGTATTTAATCATTGCGAAACCAGGTTTTGTCTGTTCAAAATTAGGACGTTTCATGGCTTCTGAAAATGCAGCTCGAAGGTTGTTTTTCTCGTTTAATCGGTACGTGAAATTCACCGAAGGGAGAAGGAATTGGTAATGCCTTGATACCGACCTTCGCTCTGGAATGTTGTATTGACTCCCCGACAAGCTGTCGAAAGCCAAGGCATCGGTTAGGGTGTCTGAAACTTCCTGAAACTTTGTGTACTCAAAACGCGCTCCTCCAACGATGGAGAGTTTGCCTATGGTGTAGTCTGCCATAACATAGGTGCCGGATTGGATTTCATTGTATTCGTAGTTTGATCCCACCCATTGTCGGTATTCTTGGTTGAGTTTATCCATGACTTTTTCACGCATCAAATACATGGAATCCATCAAAAAGGAGGAAAGGTTGCTGCTGTTTAAAAAAGGAAAAAATTGTCCTTCGTAATTTGCGCCCAGTGGGGAAAGGAAGCCTGCAGGATTTGTGCTGAAGGGCTCATGTTCAAAATCTTTCAGCAAGAAAGGGTTGTTGTTCCCCGGAATTGAATAATCCTTGAACCATTCGTGTTTGCTGATGTGACGGTACCCAACTTTGTTGCGGAATTTCGTTCCCCATTTCACGGTTAATTTGCTGGAAGGTTTGTATTCGAAATCGAGTTGTGTGATGATTGCGTCGCGCTCTCGGGTTTTGTTTCGTTCGGTATAACTTTGGTAAAATTCGAAATCACTTGCTTTAAGGGCTTGTCCTCCGAAAATGGTCACAAATTGCGGCTGAATGTTATTTGGATTGTCGCCATTTCCGTAGGGATCATCAGGCCCAATCAATTTGGCGGGAAAACCTCCTGGGTCATTTGGGTCAATGGTTTGGCCATACAAACTTACATAGGATTGGTCGGTGAAGGCAAGTAGTGGACTTATAAACTCTGTGATAAAATAGCCATTTCTTGGGTCGTTCTTTGCGTAAGGTACATTGCCATACCAAAATTGATTGTCGTAGGTAGCTACTTTGAAGTTCATTTTTAGCACCGGAGAAATTTTCAGTTCCGTGTAAACATCGCCCCCAAACAGTTGACGGTTGAGTTTTCCATGGATGTTTTGCAAGCGAATCCGCTGACCAGAACCTTCGTACCAATTGTAACTCTGTCTTTTTTGGTATTTATCGTCTTGCATAAAGCTGTAAATCAGGTGTGTACCGATTTTGAAACGATCCGAATGTTTGTATTCTACGGCGCCGTTGGCAGATAAATTCATTCGTGTACCTTCATATTTTCTTAATTCATACCTGTTTAAGCTGTGGTTGAAATTGCTTCCGTAAATCATTTTGAACGCATCTGCGGCATAGTACCGGGCATAACTGGTGCCGTTTACAAGAAAGCTCCATTTTTTATTTTTACTGAGGTTTCCATAAAGGAAGTTTAAGGTTCCAATGGGTTTTTGTGCCAAGGTGTTGTATCCGCCTGCGAGGTTTAATTTAAAAGTTTTTTGTTTTACAGTCGTTCGAGAAATGAAATTGATGCTTCCCCCGATTTGGTCGGATTCCATGTCTGGGGTGCTGGATTTGGATACGAATACATATTCAATCATATCTGCAGGAAGGATTTCAAATTCAAAGGACCGTGTCGGATTGTCTTCGTCTGCTACCGGAAGTCTGTCACCGTTGAGAAAGGTCGCTGTCCAATCCAAGGGCGTACCGCGCAAAGAGATGTTGCTTCCTTCCCCTTTGTTTCGCACAATGGATGCACCGGGTACCCGAGCCACCACGTCTGATGCATTTTTGTTAGGCAATTTTGCAATGATGTCCGCCGAAACGATGGTGACCACAGAGGGCGAATTTTTAATCATGTTTAAGGCCTTTTGTTCTGAGGTTTTGGTGTTGTAAATCAAAACAACATCCGCAACTTCCTTACCTTCCTTCAATTGAATTTGGCCGAGGACTTTGTGCTCTGGGTCCTCCAAGGAGAAGGAAAACTGGTATTCGTTGTAGGCCGCCGCGTTGATGGACAACGTGTATTTCCCTGCGGGGATTTTGCTGAATAAAAAACGTCCCTCTAAATCTGTTACGACTTTGTATTCGGTGTTTTGAAGGTAAACCTTAATGCCAGGAAGCGGTCCTTGGTTGTCTTTTACATATCCCTCAACGCTTCCTTTTTGTCCCAAAGAAACGGCAGCTAGCAAGGTAAAAATTAAAAAAGAGATCGATCTTATTTTCATGGTTTAGGCTTGTGGTTCGGTTAAATGTGCATCGTCGAAGACGATGTTGTATAACTTTTCAATTTGTTCTTTTGCATACCCTGCCGATGCGGTCATTCCTTTTCCCCCAATGGCCGTTGAAATGTGGATGTTTTGGGAGGGTTGGGCTTCAAAAATCTCTTCGTCGCCCTTCATCTGTGCATAGAACCCATTCCACTGTTGCGCCAAGTTCCATGAGGGAAGGTTGATGATTTTCTTTGCTTCGGAAAGGATGATTTCACCTACTTCAACATCTATGTCGAAACCTAGGTTTTCACTCTCTTTCACATCAGCATAATGGTGGGAATCTCCGATGACAATGCTGCCATCTTCCCTTTGTTTGAAAAGTATATGAATGCCATTTTTTACAGCCAAGGGGTTGACTGCTGCTGGGTCTAGTTTAGAAAAACTGGGTAAATTTTTAAAGGCCTCATACCTGCGAATGGTTAATCCGGTTAATACGTTTCCGGACAATTGGATTTTTGGGAGGGGCTGGGTGACCATCATCAGTAACTTCACCACTTCGATGTTTGCTGTTTCGAAGGTTTCGGGAAAGAGCATTTTAAAATCACTTCCATTGCAGACGATCACCTTTTCGGCTTGAAACTTTTCGCCTCGGCTGGTGGTGATTTCTACGTGAGAACCTTTGTCATTCAGTTCTTGAACCGGGGTGCGGTACCTAAATTCAATGTCCATGGTTTCCTTCAAGAAGGCGTGAAGTCCGTGGATCATCCTGCGGGATTCTGAAGAAACTTCTTGTGGGAAGTACATCCCACTTGTGGCATAGGACGCTTGCACTGCAGGCCATTTCTCGAGGATTTGGGCTTTGGTAAATTCCGTTGCATGGTATCCCACGTTTGCAAATTGTGATTGCAATTCGCCCAACAATTGTGCTTCATCTGGTGTATTTGCAATGTAAATGGATCCATGGTTTCGGATGCCAATGTCGCATTTAGACTGCAGGGTTTTGTACAGTTGGGTGGCATACCGTCCGTAGAAATGCCATCTTCCCGGTGCGAATCCCGAAGGAACCACTTGCCCAAAGTTACGCACGCTTGCTTCCATGGGTTGAAGGTCTTTTTCAAAAACCACTGCTTTTTTTCCAGCGAGCGCGGCATGGTATGCGTGAAAGGTGCCCATTACACCACTTCCAATGAGGGCTATATCATACATGTCTTTCTTGGATTAGGGGAATGATTTCTCCCGGGTTTTTTACAATTACGTCTGCACCAGCGCTCAGCAAGTCTTCTTTGGGAAAGGTTCCCGCGTCTACGCCAATGATCCATCCACAACCTGCTGCTTTTCCCTGTTGCATGTCCGTAGGGGTGTCTCCCACTTTTACCACACGTTTAGGATCGCGCGTGCCGTTTTTTTCCATAGCGGCGAAAACCATGTCTGGACTCGGACGGCCATTGAGCACTTCGTCGCTGCAAATGCTACCGTCTATTTTGTTTTTCCATTGGAGCCTTTCGAGGATTACGTCCGCGGTTACCCGAGAGAAACCTGTGTCTAAATACACGCCAATTCCACATTGTCTCAAGTGTTCAAACAATGCCGTACTGCCTTCCATTTCCTTTACGTCAGGATGGGTTTCGTAATGTCCATTCATGTGAAAGAGAAAACGCGTGTGAATGTCTTGGGCCAATGAGGCATCTGTTATGGAGAAATGCTGGGAAAGGATGGCTGCAATGCCCATGGGCTTGGGTACCGCAATGGCATTTCCTGCAATGCTTCGATTGATGTCAAATCCATTTGCTTGAAAAGCCAATACCAAACTGTCATGCACCGCAAACGTCCCGTCTACTGTGGTACCGGCCATGTCCAGTACGAAAAGCTGAATTTCTTTGGGGATGAGCAAGAGCATGTGGCGAAATTAATAGAATCTTGGTTTACCCCGCAATGGTCAGTCTCTTTACCGCAAGGGTTTCTCCTTGTTGTATGTGGATTTCATAGTTTCCGGCATCCATTCTTGGCAAGTTCAATTGAATTTTTGTTGATGGGTTTTGAAGGGTGGTTTTGTAAACCAAAATACCAGAAAGGCTATAAATTTCGATGGTAACGTCTTCCCCCGTTTCTTTCAAACCTTTCACATTCAATATCCCTTTGGCAGGGTTGGGAAACAAGTTGATTTTTTTCGTGAATTCCAAGGATGTTAAACCCAATGCGCTGAGGTAATAGGTTTTAGTTTTGGTACAACCTGTCGAATCGGTTACCACAAGAACGTAATACCCACCAAAGAGGTTTGAAATGGACGCGCCTTGTGCTGTAAAACCATTTGGACCCGTCCAAGCGAACGTAAGTGCACCGGTTCCTCCGACTGCAGAAGCGGAAATTGCGCCATCGTTGGTTACGGTAGGTTGGTTAACCGCTACATCGGAAATGGTAATGGCTGGGTTCACACCGCTGACATATACGCTGTCGGTTGCGGTCCATCCAGTAACTTGGTCGAGCACTGTGCAACTGTACCATCCGTTTTGCACGTTCGAGATATTCTCCGAAGTAGCACCGTTGCTCCAAGTGTAAACAAAGGCTCCAGGATCGTTGAATCCTCCCGAAGCATTGGCCGATATGGTTCCTCCGTTGCAGGCATCAAAGAACAACTGGTTGGTCATGCTGTCTAAAATGAAAAGACTGATGCTTCCTCCGCTGTAGTTTGATTGAGTACCCAATACAGAAACATTGGCATCTACGATTACATCCAAGCTGTAGATGGTACCTGGTACTTCATTCATGGGTACTTTTCCGTTTGCGGTATTTGCATAGGCGCTGACACAACTCCAAGTTGGGTAAGCCATTTTACATGGGTCTAAGGGATCCAATTGTCCACCACATTGATAAGAAACCCAAGCCGGTAAATTGTTGATGCTGGTAATGCGAATCCAATTTAAGGTAACGGTGATGGTGGGCGGAATTCCAATTGGATTGTCAACGGTGGTTTGTTGTGGCGCTAAAGCGGTAATGACTTGGCTGAAAGTTTGACCTGGATATGCGAAAAAGTTGTTTGGCTTCAAAAGTCCATCGGTAGGAAGCGGTAAAGCACCCAAAGGTTGGTAGATGTTGGTAATGGCAGCATCAGGTTGGCACTGCGCAATTGCGATATATTGGTTAATAAGAACAATAGATACAAATAGAATAGCTTTTTTCATGGTAGTTTTTTACGAAGCTAAGCAACGAGATTGACATAAATGGGACCGGGGATATTCGTTAAATATCTATTGAAGTGCGCTTAACCTCTCATTAATAGAAGCATAACGACAAAGGCATGTTTAGGCTAAATCTTGCTCGGATTCAAGGATTAAGTTGATTTCATCAATCAGTTCTGGCAATTCTCGCATGTCGTGAATGATGAAGTGTGCGCCGGCTTCTGACAGTTTATCTGCTGCCTTGGTTCGCAAGTTTTCCTTTTCTTGGGAAGTGAGTGAGAGCCAATCTTCCAAGTTCAATCCTACTTCGTTGCCCGTGGTCGTGATTCCGATGGTCCAAACCCCGGCATTTAACCCTTCTTGGATGTCTGCAACGGTATCGCCAACTTTGATTACTTCGTCTACGCTGTATATCCCAAGGTTTTCCATGTTGCGAAAAATCATAAATGGGCTTGGCCTTCCTTGCTTGCAGTCGGAGGAGTTCACAATGGAGTCGAGCTTCAAACCCTCTGCTTGTGCGAGCGGAATTATTTTTTCCATCATTTCTGTGACATACCCTGTTGTGGACCCCAACTTAATTTTCATGGCTTTTAATTTTGCCAATTGGTCTATAACCCCCGGAATGGGACTGGCGAAAGCACTGACGAGGTCGGTCATTTTTGGGGCGAGCAGGTCGTACATTTTCTGAATTTCTTCCTTCGTAGGTTTTTGACCGTGGGTGGCAATCCATTCTTGTTGAATTCTTTCCATGTTACACAAGGCGATGAGGTGGTCTTTTTTAGCCAATCCCATCGGTGTACGTGCTTCTTCTGGGGTAATGGCAACGCCCCATTCATTGAATACCTCGACAAAAACTTGCACAGGGGCCATGCATCCAAAATCGATGATTGTGCCTGCCCAATCGAAGATTACTGCTTTAATTTTTTTCATTTTTTTCGGGTATCTATTGTTTGTTGAATCGTAAGGTTCTTTCCGGTAAAGATAGCTTTATTGTCATTTTCTGAGACCGTAAACGCGCCCCATGTTTCAGGAAATTGAGGTGGATTGAGGTGCAGCCAAGATTTCCCATCCAAGGGTATTTTAGGATCCAGTCCACCGGGAAGCAAGTGGTCCAAGGCAGTGGCTGTGATGTCTACAATAGCGGGATATTGCGTAGGTAATTCACTTTTCAAAGGAAGTTCTGGGTAGAAAAGAGAGCCTGGGTCTGTGGCGGTAATTTCAAGAACGGGTAACGAGGGCGAAGAGGCCAACCACCAAATTTTTCTTTCGGCAACCGAATTTCCAGAATGATTGAGGCCGGTACCTCCGTGGTCGGTACTTGAAAGAATAAGCCAATTTTCATTGAGGTATTCGGGACGGTTTTTCAAGGCGTAAAGCAGTTTTCCAATTTGGGCATCCACCGTTTCAATGGCGCGGATGTACTTCTCGTTGTCGGGTTCAAATCCGGAAGTATGCCCAGTAAAATCGACATTGTCGAAATGGATCATGAGTACATCGGGGTTTGAGGTTTGGAGTACTTCGATGGTTTTCAACAAGCATCCGTCGTCGTTTTTTGCGGTATGGCTTTCTCCCCAACCGAATTTCGACGAGATGTGGTAGAGGGATTTCCATCCCACGATGATGGCAGAGGTGAATGCTGGGTTTTCTTTGGTTAGGTAACTAGGGAAAAAAGGATGTTGTTTGAAGTTGTGGTTAGAAAAGCGATTGTCGTGAACGCGGTGTTTTGGGTCCCACACGCCGGTGAGCATGCTCGACCAACCTGGACCAGATTTTGTCTTTCCCAAATGCCAGCTCGTGCTGCAAAAAATGCCATGGGAGCGCAGGGAGTCAAGGTTCGGCGTATTTGCTTTTTCCAAAGCATCTACTCGACAGCCATCGATGCCAAGAATCAGGACTTTATTTGTTTTTTGGGCGTGAAAATTCGCGAGGCACGCAAGGGAGAAAAGAAATATCGGTAATGATATTTTAAAACTGATTTTATCCATGCACAAAAGAACCCACTGCGTTTGAATAAAAGGTCAAGCCGACATTAAGCTATCCGCAACTTTTGTTCCTTGTGCATTAACAAGGTGAGGATTGCATGATGTTTTCAATGTTTCTTGATTTCTATTCAAAAAAAAAGCTGTTCCTGGAAGGAACAGCCTAAGGGTTTTCGCAGACCTGCTTGGTTTTTATTTTTGTTAACTTGCCCTAACGTTTTCATAACCAGAGGGTTGAGCTTACACGCTGTTAAGGGCGGGGTTAATACATCAAACTTTTCTTTGCTGAATTTCGCCATCCGGCATAAGATTCGCGGTTTACAAAATAAATTTTTAAATCAGCATAGGACTCACGATCTACGAAATATATTTTTTTTTGAGCATATGATTCGCGATCTACAAAAAACCACTTACCATCATTTTTCCCTGCATAACTTTCGCGATCCACTTTATAAACCAATAAATCAGCGTAACTCTCTCGGTCAACTACAAAAACTTTCACATCTGCATAAGACTCTCGGCTAACTGCATAAACCTTTTGAGCTTTAACAGCTCCGAACATTAGCAACATTGTTGCCATTAAAAATAAATTTTTCATTTTTTTTCATTTTGAATTTTATTCCTACTCATTTGGCTTTTCGGTGTCGCCCCGTTTTTTCATTGGTCACTGGTCTCCACTTTTTTGTTTGTCACTATAGGTGGTCAGCCTGCCTTGAACCGCTATGTCGTTTAAACTTGCCCATAACTTACCCATAACGTGCTTATACCCGCTATAAACCTGCTTCTATACCCCTCAATGGATGTATTGACGAAGTTATTTTGTGAACAAACTTCCTTGGGTGAATCTAAGCGAAAAACCTTTGGCTGGATGAAAAATTTAGGGTGTAAAAGGGAAAATTTAGGGTTTCCCCTATTTTTATGGGTTAAAGTACCCTCCCTGCCCGGCGGAAATAGAAATATGCAAACGTGGTAAGCACCAATCCGCTGACTCCGCAGATGAGAATGAGGTGTTTAAACAACTGGTATTCCGGCAATACAAAAACCTGGGCGCCATTCAACAGGATCAACCCCACGCTTCCCAAATATCCGATGCTGTCCGCCAAATACATCAGGAACCCCACGTTTCCATTGATTCGAAAGGCTGCTATGAAACGCTCTAACAACACAATTTGAAAAGGAACATATCCAATCGCCATTCCCAATCCCGAACACAACACCAATTGGTACGCTGAGATTTTCCCGGCATTGAACAATCCCAAGGTGAGCAGCATTACCAAAAAACCACTCGCGAACAACGCAAGACAGAAATTAAATCCCATTTTGTTGTTGCGAAACAGCACCGTAAGCGATGAGGTCCCAAGTACAATCGCTGCGATGACCAATTCCATATTCGCGAAGAGGGAAGCATTGGTGTAATGGTAATGTTCTAAAATTTCAACGGCGTAGTTGTCCCGAAAATCCCTAAAAACCGTAAGCCCAACGTATAACAATACCAAGCTGGCTATGCCCGGAAGAAAGGCCATTAAGAGTTTTCTGCGCTCCTTGCCCATGAGGGGTTTTCTTCTGGATTTTTGTTGAATGTCTTCGGTACTTGGGTCGGGGATTTTACTAAGCATCCATACCGCAAGCAATAAGACGGGCAAAAACAACAATCCCGTGGAAAAAGGCATCCAAAATTCCTGTACCGAAAAAATGGGGTTGTCCATGAGGTAACGTGCAATGGATTTTACCACACCTGAAGACACAATGGCTCCAATGGCAATGCCCGTGGCGACTAGCTCTGTAAGTTTTCGTCCCTCCAAAAAGGAGAAAATCACGCCCCAAACCATTCCGAGCGGAATGCCATTTAAAAACAAGAAAATAAACTTCCAATGCAGAGGTACGGTTGCAAAACCCAACAAAGCAACGTGCGCCGAGAGAATCAGTCCCAAGATTAATTTTATGCGTTGACCTTTGGTTAATTCAGAAATCACTTTGATGCCTATGAACTTAGACATCATGTAGCCAAAAATTTGACTCATTACCAAAACCCCTTTCAAGGGCATTCCCCACACGGTATATGCTTCATAGGTTGCCGCATTGAAGGGTTTCCGGAAGGCATACATCGAGGCGTAAGCCAAGAACGCTGCGGTAAATGACCAAAGAAAGAAAATGAATTTACGGTTTTGTAGGATTTGCATGCGACTTAAGTGCGTGAGAAACGTTTTTAAATGATTGCCACCTTGTTAGGTCATCAAGCAGCATAAAATCTCGGTCGAAAAAAGGGAGAGGGGGTGGACCGGTATGTTTTTTCTGTAATCCCAACAGGCGAAAGGGATGTTTGAAGTCAAATTCACCTGTTGGCTTACAAAGGTTTTAGTGCAATGAATTATTCTACAGAGAACTTTTTAACGATGGATTTCGAACCCACTTGTAATTTCAAAAGGTAGTTTCCTTTTTTCAATTTTTCAACGTCGACGTTCAGTTTATTGGCATTCATCATGGCAACGTTGTTGTCTTTCAGCATTTCTTTTCCTTGCATGTCGAAAATTACATACGTAACATCTTCATTCAATTCATTTTCAAACCACAAAGAAAGAATATCGGTTGCTGGGTTTGGATACATTTTCACATCTTCGGTTAGCTTGTTTTCTTCAACGCCTGCTGGGAGTTCAGAATGTAAGGAATCCAACCAAGAAGTACCATCCAAGTTCCAAGAAGGATCAACTGGATTGCAATTGGTACCTCTGAACAAATGGTCTAAAGCGGTAACCGCGATGTCAGCCTGTGACGGGTTGTTTAAGGCAACTGCATCATCATGATTTCCGATGGCATAGCTTCCTGGGTCTTGAACATTTGTAAGTTGGTTAGAAATAGGGTTGTTTCCGCTTCCTATCCACCAAATTTTACGTTCTGAGTTTGTGTTTCCTCCGTGACCTGTACCAATTCCTCCGTGGTCTGTGGTAATCAAAACGATCCAGTCTTCACTTGCATAATTGGGACGGTTTTGCAATGCCGTAAGAATAGATCCTATGTGTCCGTCAACCGTTTGGATTGCATTGATGTATGCTGGATTGGCTGGGTTGAAACCAATGGCATGTCCCGTAAGGTCACACTCATCAAAATAGACAAACAAAACATCTAGGTTCGGATTTGCCAATTGGGTTTGGGCAGCGGATACACTGTTTGCACCACATCCGTCACATACCTTAATTTTTTGGTCCCATCCATCGTTGTAAACGTTGTCACTCATGGGCGCCCATTGTACAATTTGTACTTCGTAAAGGTTGGGTAAACAATCTTTTGCGCGTTTTGTAAAGTAAGGGTATTGGTTGTAATTGCTTCCTGAGTAAGAATTACTGGTTACGCCATGTTTTGGAAATTCAACCCCACACATGATGGTTGACCAAGAGGGTCCAGAAACCGTAATTCCTTCATGCCAAGATTCATAGGTGTAAAATCCAGAAGCGATGAGCGCGTCAATGTTTGGTGTGTTCGCTTGTTGTAAAGCGTCCGTGCGTACACCATCAATTCCGATGATTAGTACTTTTCTGGGTTGAGAAGCAAAAGCCAATGTGCTGAGGCCAAAACAAACGATGAGTAGAAGTGATTTCATAGGTTAAATTATTTGGTCAAATTTATTTGTTAAAAAGCGAAGGAATGTTAATCCTAAATTAAGAATGTCATTAATCTTTGGTCATCCTTGCAACCACCTTTCCTCCTTCGGTAAGAATTTCAAGGATGTACATGCCAGTACATTCTGACAACACTTCGATTGTGCTTACGCCGACTCCATTGTTTTTCACGGCAAAAGGAACCTCTTGTCCCAAAACATTTTTTAGGCTGCAGTCAAAGGTTCTTCCTTCGGGGTATTGAAGCGTGAATGATTGCTTGAAAGGATTTGGATATACCTTGAAGCCCATGGTTTCTGTTGAGATTCCTGCATTGTTTGTAGTGGTGAACACGAAAGGTCCTGCCCATCCGCTGGTGTTGTTTTGTCCACAAACGGTACGTACGTAGTACGCATAACTTGTGTTTGCGCCGAGTCCGTTCAAGGTGTAAGGTAAATTCACCCCATTTACTGGAATTCCTGTTCCTTGGGTAAAGCCAGGCAATCCCCACTCGATGTCGAAAGTCGAAGCAGAAGGCGTATTGTTTGTCCAGGTCAGGGTAGCTGCAGAACCTGTAAGGTTGATGGCATTCAATTGGCTCGGATTCATGCAAACCTCACCCGAGAATGAAAAAGGTCCCATCCAAATGCCAGCGCCCGTTCCTTGACAGGTGTCTTGTACATACATTTCATAGGTAACACCTGAAGCTAGGTTGGTAAAGTTGTAAGGATTTGTTGTGGTATTGTTGATCGCGGTACCACTGTTCAAATTGAAACCCTGAACGCCCCAAAGCACATTCCAGTGGTTTCCTGCGGATTGCCAAGCAATGTTCGCAGAAGTAGGCGTAGCGCTAACCAAATAGATGGAATCGGTACTCTGACAGGTCAATCCCGTGGTGGTTCCAAGCAGGTATTCCCTTCGGGTTTTTACATTTATTTTCATCATTTGATTTAACGCGGCATTCTGTACAGCCATGCAATTGGCCCAAGGTTGAACGTCATTTTTTACTCGGTTGAAAAGAATGAGGTTGTTCTCGTCGTTGGTTGCTGCGGCAAAACCTGTGTAATCATATTTTGAGGTGTAGGTAACACTGTTATTGGTATCACAAACATATACGCCGAAATAGGTCGTATTTCCTGGCAGATTGTTTAGGCCATTCGAAAGCGTCGGCGTACTTCCAACGGTATACAAGTGGATGCCAGTGATGGCATTGAAATCTTTTATTTTGAAGAGTCCTGCCGCGGTAGCAATTTGAAGTGAATCCGCAGTTAAACTTGCACCGTATTTATTCACCGATGAAGCACCGATGGGAGCGCCGGAAAGGGTGTAGTTGGCGTTTATACTGTTTACCCAAATGCCGTCGTTGTTGTTGGCAGTAAGGTCGTTCAAATTTGCATTGGGTGCTTCGTTACAGTTGTAATAAGCATAAAGGGAAGGCTCCGATCCTGTCAACGAATGACACATGTTGTCGCGAATTTGTTGAGGTGTGCGAACGTTCGACCAAATCCTAAACTCATCAATTTTACCATTGTAACGAGGATTGCCACCATTGTAGGTGTAGTTTCCTGTACCGTCTTGGCCTAGTTTGTAGGTGTATTGACTGGCGAAAGACCCTGTGATGGAAGAAACATTTAAACTGTCTTTTGCCACCCCGTTGATGTAAACTACGAAAAACCCGCCACGTTTGTAGGTGCCTGCAAAGTGAAACCAATCGCGGTTGAGGACATTGACGGCAACAGTCAAATCTTTACGAGGATTGGTGGGGTCTTTGAAATTGAATTTCATGTTGTTCCCGTTGTCTTGAACGTCAAAGACAAAGCCTGTGTTGTTGCCATTTGCCCAGTTTTTATTGCTGAAAAAGGACTCATCATCAAACACTGAATTTACTTTCATCCAACATTCAATGGTAAAGTCGTTGGTATTAAGCCAGCTTAACGCGCCCATGTTTACGTGGTTGGCATTGTTGATGTTTGCGGCGAAATCAAGACAGTTTCCAGAACCAACATTGTTTTGTGCAAAGAATGGAAAAGCCAGGAACAAAGCCAAAAGTAAGGTAAAGTGCTTCATGTTTTTTTTTGGCCAAATTAGAGAAAGACCAGCGATTAAAGATTAGGAGAAAATTAAGGAAACGTAAATAATAACGCCCATCGTTTTCCTGTAATAGTACATATAAATCGCATATCAAAAATGCATCGCGTCGATGATGTTTGTTAAGTTTTTCTTAAATCACTCAAACCCCAATCCTTATATTAAAAATAAAATAACTTTGCACCTGATTCGCCGAGTGGTGTGATTGATTTTAATTTGAAACAAATTTTTAAGATGAATAAAATTTTCTTTTTTCTAATGTTAGGTTTTGTAGGGATTTCTTTTTCTCAATCTGTAAAATCTGAGGATGTTACCTATACCTATGTAAAATTGCCAACCAACCCAATCTCACCAAAGGTGGATAGCTATTATTCAATGATTACCTCCGCAGCGGATGCAGAAAATGCTAAATTGCAAGCGGATTACGAAGCAGAAAAAGCATTGGCAGAAGCGGATTACCAACGTCAAATGCAAGATTATCCAGCGCGTCAAAAAGCTGCGGATGACAACTATGCAAAAGCAATGGAAGCTTACAATACAAAGTCCACCGCGACAAAAATCATCGAAAAGCAATTGTTGAATGAAAACAACAAGCCGGTTAAAGAATACGTAGCACAACCTTCCCGTCGCAGCGTTGCCGCTCCTAAACTGAAAACAACCTACGATTATGCTTCATTGGCTTCAACCTATTTATTTTTAGATGGTTTTACCAAAGCACAAGGAAATGGACTTACGTATGTTGTAAACATCCAAGGATTTGAAAATTCTCAGCCAGTGATCAAATCCGAAGTGAAACAAGAGGTTTCTAGGGTAAACAATGTGTCAACGACCACCAATGTGACCTATTACTACATCGAGTTCACCTACCGTTGCCCAATGTCTGTTCGTGTGACAGGCGCAAACAACCAAGAAATTTATTTCGTTACCCCATCTGAATTAACCAATTTCAAAACCTACAAGTCACCATCATCTAAAACGGCCCCTTCCAGCGATTTTTCCTTCCTAGTGAAATCTACCGAAGAAGCTTTATTGAAAGAAAACCTAAAGTTTATCAACCACTTGGTGAATGACCGCATTGCCTACGAAGTAACCACAAGGGTAACTTCTTTGGATTATGTGAAATCAAAAAATGATGCGTATCCAGACGTAACCGAAGCGTATAACAATGCGACTTTAGGACTTAAATCTTTGACTTCAAATCCAACTTTGGCAAATGAGAAATTAACGGCTGCGGTAAATACGTTTAAGCAAACATTGCTCGAATCGGATGTTATGGATAAAAAAGCGCGCATCGACAAAGACATCACGATTTCCATCTACTTCAACCTTTTGGAGTGCTACTTTGCATTGAGAGATTCAAAAAATGGAGAAGCAACGTTTGCTGCTTTAGCACAATTGGATTTGTCTAACAAAGACAGAAAGTTAAAGGAGAAGTTTGAAGCCCTTTACCTTGACCTAAACAACCGTAAAGCCGCAAACGGACTTTAAATCGATTAGCCCTGTCGTTGATTAAAGGCTCTTTGGTCTAAGATCAATCTGTTTCAAATCATTTGCCATTGTTTGATTACGTGGCTGGTTTTATTGAAGGAAACCGATCACACATTTTTATTCAAATCATAAGTCAAATTAAGAAAAGCCTTGCGACAAGCCCATCGGTTTCGCAAGGCTTATTCGGTATTTCAATCCGTTTGGAGAAGCCTTCATGGTGGTTTTTCTTTTCACACAACATCGCAGCATGGGACCCAATGGGGTTACGAGGAGGCGTTTGTTCCACCTTTCATCTCTGCCATGATGATTGCCTTGTTTTACATGGGTGGATTTTACATTCCCCAAGATTTACATCGCATTTCGATGCATGGTAAAAGTTGGAAAGTTTTCTTTTCTGACACCTTAGGCAACCTGCTTACTTTGATTGTATCAGTTTTGATCCTGGTCTACTGGAAGTAATTACATCTTAACGAAAGTCCTTACATTTCGGGTGCCGTCTACCTTCACTTCAAAGAAGTAAATTCCCTTCGGTAACAGTGCAATCTCAACATCGGAAATTTCTTTTCCATTCCCTTGGAGCGTGATGGTTTTGACCATGTTTCCTTTAAGATCGTAGATTTGTAAGGTTTGTCCCTCTGAAAGGTCTTTCAAATACACATACACCGTTACTTCTGAACTGGGATTGGGGAATACCACGAAATCCTCAGGTTCCGAAGCGTTGGATTCCATGTTTCCTTGGACCAAAGTCACCTCTGCGGAATTTTTCCATCCTACGAGTTTTAACACTTGGTAAGCCCTGTCGAACACAATGCTGTCCCCAAACTGATTGCCGTTGAGGTAAACCACATTTCCATTGGTAACAACTTTCACCAAGAAGGCTTCCGGAAGGCTCGGGTAATCCAAAATCCATGAAACCGTATACGCACTTTGGTTTTCACTCAAAAGCAACGTTTCACTCCAGGTTTGGTAGGTTGAATCTGGTTTTGCTTCTGTTTTTCCGATGTGCATGTAGGTATTGGCTGCCAAATCCACACTTACGTTTCCGCCGAGGTAATGTCCACGTGCCTCTCCATTCATAACGAGGGTATCAAACCATTGTGTACTCGATTTTTCAGGTGCCAAAGTCAATAGCGTATCGCTGTCGATGTTGAAGCGCAGAGGAGCGTACCCAAAGGCATGAAATGTTACATTGTAAGAACTTACTGGCAAGGAAAGAACCCCATCGGATTTTCCAGATTGTACCAAATCTCCATCAACATACACATCATAAGCGGCTTTGTTTCGGGCATGGTAGAAAACGTTCAGCTTTTCTTCCGCAGGATTAACATTCAACCATTTATCCGAGATGAGTATTGTATCCTGGTCATTGAACACCATAAATTCAAAGTAATTCATTCCTTCGTGAAGGTCAAGGTATTGAATGCTGTCCCAAGGGGTGAATTCTGGTGTGACGAAATCGCCCTCCATGGCAATTTTATATCCAGTGAAGTTTTTACCTGTGATTTTTAGGATCGCTGTGTTTTCTTCCCGCTGAGAAAGGTGTTCCACTTTGAAAACGATGCTTGGATGCGTCTCCAACATTGGGATCAGCATTTTTTCGTTGAGCATACGATTCGTGACTTGAAACTGCAAAGGAAGGTATCCGGTTCTTTCGATTCGCATGGAATCTCCAGCCATGGGCGTAAATTCTTGAAGGATTTCTGCAGTCCCATTCCCATGGGTAGATTCGAGGTACAACCAATCTTCATCATTTTTATAAAACACCTCGCTTCCATTTACTGGAGAGGCAATCGTTTGGATGAAAATCTGTGATAAATTACCACCTGCGACATTTACATTCCCTTGTGGATTCGTTGCTACCGCAGAATTTGCCACTTTGAAATAGTAATTGTCACTCAACACTGATTTTACAGCCGAGGAAGGGATTGAGGTTCCCGCAAAATAGGTGGCGCCATTGTTAAAAAAGATGTTCTCTACCGTCCACTTGTAGGTAGCGCCGGGAACCAAAGCTGGGAATCCTTGCCCGCTGAAGTGGTTACCTGTGATTTGTATAGGGCTTCCTACGATTTGATAACAACTTCCTACCAAACGATACAATTTAACCTTGTAGCCTTTGATGTTGTTATGCTTGGCCCAAGTGAAACTCGGGGTAGTGGTGACAATCGTCGGAATGGCGTTGTTTGCTCCTGGAGAAATGACCTCAGGTTTGGCACGTACCCATCCACGCGTCGTTGGGTAACTCGAACTTGCTTTCCATTTTCCATTGATGAATTTCAAGGGCAAATCGTAACTTAAATGTTGTGAAAGATTGCTTCCCCAATTTTCTTGGAAGATTTTCAAGGTGTAATTCTGTGTATTTGCACTAAATGCAGGGGTAAACTTGTGAATCATAGCCACATGTCCCGCAGAGTTTGGATCCGCACGCATAAAGGTAATGATGTCGTCTGGTTGAGGAGCAGAGGTGGTAAGGTTATTCACCAGTTGTCTGAATCCTTTTCGATTGCCTTGGACATGAACATCGAAATAATCCTTCCCATTTCCGCCACTGCAATTGATGAGGTACTTGGTTTTGTAATACCTCGACGGCAATTCTACACATTGCCAACCATAGCTCCATCCACTCTGACTTGGGATCAGCGTACTGCATTTGTTGTAAACACCATGCTCACAGCCACCGTTTTTATAAATGGGTACATTACTCACCGCGCCAATCTTGGTTCCAAAAGGGGCTACGCCTGGAGGGTGTGAACAGGTAAGTGGGATAATGTTTGGTACAGGAATGGTTTTGAAGGTTCGTTTAAAACAGCTTATGGGCAAACCACTTGAGGTATATGCGGTCACAAACCACATGTATTCGCTATTGTGGGACAACGTATTCGACATCTGTAGCTTTGCATTTACAGAGGTGGTGGGATGGTTTACCGTGTTTGTGAAATTTCCATTAATCGCTACGGGGTTATTTGAAGCACCGTTCCCACTAATTTTGGTTACAATCACTTGGTAATAGGCAATTCCTGCGCCTTCTTCGTGCTGCCACTCAAAGGTTGGCATAACATCTACCCATTCAGCTTTGTGCTTGGGATTGGAGTTTACAGACAATGAATTGCATTGGGTACAATTGGGTAAGGTAGGATGAAGCGCAGTACCGGTTAAATAAAGGATGAATGGATTTTCGTTGGCATCGTTATTTGAAATCAATAGATTCGAGCTTGCATTTCCAATTTGAATGGGGGTAAAACGCAAGTTTAAGTTTACCGATTGGTTAGGGACGAGTACCGGTGGTAAATTTCCAACAAGCGAAAAGACAGCGTTGGTGAATTGGATATTCGTTAGGTTTAAATTGGCTGTACCTATGTTTTTGATTTGAAGAACCATGCTCGCATACTGTCCCACCGAAGTGGAATTAAAATTCAAGGTAGATTGGGTCAAAATGTTTACGCCTGCTTGTAATGCTTGGATTTCAGGTTGGGGTAGGGCAGGGACCATTACATTTACCCGGACGGGGATAAGAAAAGCAGGTTCGTTGGCATCGTTTGAATTAACTACGATGTTGAAGGTCTGTAATCCGGATGCAATCGGATTAAAAGTGGTGGCGATAAACTGCGATGCGTTCGCTACCATCTGGTTGTTGTAGTTTGGATTCACGGATCCGTTCGAACATGTAATGGAACTGATGTTCAGAATGGCTTGACCGATGTTTTTTACTTCAAAGAGGAAGGCATAGGGTGTACCAAAAGGAATGTTTACGTTCGGTAGGTTTAGGTTTGCTCCGTTTACAAGGAAATTGTTGTTGTACAAGCATCGGATGTCTGGCGAAGGTCCGTTGATTGCGTTGTAGTTGCATTGAATGACAAATTGTGGGTTGTTTAAATCGTTCGAGAAAATGGTAATCACATTGCTTTTGGCACCGATGGTTGTGGGTTGAAACTTTACCTGAAACGTAGCCGATCCTCCGCCTGGAATGTTTAAAATGTTCGCGTTTTGTAGGATGGCTTCCCCACCTGAAAGTTGAATCCCTGAAATTGTAAGCGTCTGGAATCCCGTATTTTGAAGGGTAATGTTCTTCGTTACACTCGACTGAATGATGATGTTTGGAAAGGTGTGGTTTCCAGGATTGGTCTCTTGTACCCCTTCAAACAATACATTTAATTGCGCCATGGTGGGCGTCGTAACCGTCAAATGCAGGTAACGAACAGAATCACAGCCAATCATGTTTTGAAGGACCGAAGTGTACGTTCCCGCTGCATTTATCTGTTGTCCACCCCATGCATAAGGCAAGGCGCTGGTGGGTAAGGTCATGTTCTGGTGTACCGTGTCTGTTTGCAAGGTGACAACGTTTACATGCGCTGTGCTGTCGCAACCTGTCGACACCGATGAAGTTGTAAATGAATAGGAGCCCATATGGTGAATGGACATGCCGTTCCAAAAGAAGGGAAAATCATTCTCACAAACCGATAGGTTTTGAACACTGCTTGGAATTGGATAGGCACTTACGACATAGTTTACGACCGAATCACAACCGTTCTGGGTCGGATTGTGAAAAATGTAAGTTCCAACAGCATTGATTTGCTGTCCAGCGTAGAAATAGGGAAAGTCTTCTTGGCAAACCATGGCATTGACCGTGTTTTGAAGGCTGGTTTGAACCGTGAAAAACAAGGTCGCCACTGAATCACATCCATTGACGGCGGTAAGGGTCGCTTGATAAGTTCCTGAGGCAGCGAGTAATTGTCCATTCCAATTGTAAGGCGCACCAGCCGAGCAATAAACCATCGAAGATTGTGTACTGTCAATCAGCAACGTGGAAAGCGTTAGAACGGTCAAGGAATCTTGTCCATTTGCACCGGTAACAATTTCGTTGTAATTCCCCGAATTCGCATAGGTATTCCCATGATAGAGGAGGGGTAGCTGGTTCTCGCACGCGTTGAGTTGTACATTGCTTGGCGCGATTCCAATGCCTTGCAATTGAATGATGAAAGGTGAGGTAGGATCGTTGGAATTGGCGGTAAAGGTTCCGGATTGGTTTCCCACCACAGATGGGGTAAATTGATACACATACCATGTGCCTGCACCAGGCGCCAAAGTTAAATTTCCAAGGTTCTGTGAGGAAAATGCGCCGTTGCTTAAGGTAATGCCAGAAAGGATTAAATTGCTTACGCCGGTATTTTGAAGGTAAATGGAATCTAAAATGGAAAGACCTACATAGGTTGAATTCGCATTGACGGTGCCATTTTCAGGAACTGAAATGTTTTGGTGTTGGGCGGTTAAGTTCGCCGTTAAACCCGTCCCCGTTAAGTTAACAAGATAGGTTCCTTCATTCCAATCGTTGGAAACAATTTGCAATTGGTCCGTTAAGGGACCACTCACCGAAGGATTAAAATCGACGGTTAAAAAGACGGTATCGTTGGGCGCGACAACATTCGCAACATTGTTCATGATGCTCCAATGCGTGCCATTTTGGAGTGATAGGGAGCTTAGGTTTAGGTTTGCCGTTCCTTGGTTAGAAATTTGAATGATATTACTCACCGGAGATCCAAATCCTGTGGTCCCGTAAGGTACCGTGCCATTCATGGCAATGTTGACATTGTTTCTTGAGACCGCAATGTCTGGAATGGCGGGACAATAGGAAATTCGCTTGATTAAAACACCATTCGGTCCAGATACGCTCAACGCAGTAATTTCTTTTTGGGTAAACCTGATTTTTCTGAAAGGGGTGGTCGCTGTAATGGTCAACCTCCCGTCGTCTGCATTACCCGAATACGCGCGGATGGTTTTGCTGCCATTCACAAAATAGGTTCCCGAAACGGTTCCCGTGGGTACGCCGGGTTGGTACACATACGTAACCCCATTGGTTAATATCTGTCCATTCGAAAGCTTTGGGTAAATCCGTTGAATTTGTTCCTCCCCGTCAGAGTTGTTATTGATGGCACCGAAGTCCAACATTACACCCAGAACGTCGCTGGTGAAGGTGATTTCTACCACCACAGAATCCAAATTTACATTGTTGTCCTTTCCCACCCAGACCGAGACACTGCCATAGGGGTAGAGGTTTGGCCCATTCCCAGATGTTTTGGCTATAAATACATTGTAGGGCATGTTGTAAACACCTGCTGCAAAAGTGTAGGAAGAAACATTGCTTGGAATGTCGCCCAATTGCGAGTTGGTAAGGGTAGATATGCTTGTGCCACAGGTCAATTGTGCATATCCAACGGTTGTCGTAAAACCAATAAAGATGAAAAGCGAGCGAATTAAATTGCGGGTAAATTGCATGAAAAAAGCTTAGAATTTCGTGAAAGAAATGGTTTTTAAGTCCGCTGATTTTTGATTTCCAGTCTGGATGCGAAGAAAATAATTTCCTGCTTTTAAGCTGCTGATGTCAACCGATGTGATGGTCATTCCGTTGTTCCATGGGTTGATTGAAAAAGGAGTGGCAATCTTTTCACCGTTTAATCCAAACACGGCAATGGAAGTAATATCCAAATCATAACTTTGGATTTTTAACAATTGACTTGCGGGATTTGGGTAAACACCTACTACGATTCCTTGGTTGGCATCATGTAGTCCAGCAAAGCGACTGCAAGGCGATGCGAGGGATTGTAAAAAAGGACCATGTCCGACCGCAGGTGAATTGGCTAGGGTTAAACTGTTGCTTCCGTTCGCATTGACGTATGATTTTACACAGGCATTGGTTGGATCCATTTGGTCAATGGTACTGACGTTGTACCAATCTCCTTGCACGCGGTTGGTATCAATGTCTACCAAGACAAAACCTTTTTTGGTTAATTCAACATATTTGATGTGTGGGTTTTGGACTGTAATCAAGGCAGAAAGATTAATGGGCGATCCGGGTGAAGTGACACTTGGGGTAACGAATTCAACACCTACTGGGGTGTTTCCATTTTTTAAATCCAAGGCCCAACTGGTGTGAATGTCTCCAGTAACCACCACTGTATTGTCGATGTTTTGGCTGCTTAAATGGTTGAAAAGCCTTTGTCGTTCTGCAGGATAGCCATCCCAGCTGTCTGTGTTTACAGGGTTTCCAAGTAAATTTACGGCTCCAACCATTACCTGATTTCCAAGAATTTTCCAAGGTTGGGTGGTGGTACTCAGTTCGTTTTTCAACCAGGTCATTTGGGTTTGACCTAAAAGCGTTCTAGCGGTATCGCTGAAGTTGGCGTCGTTGGCGTTTAACTGCACTTCACGTCCTTCCAAACGGGTATCCAACATGATGATTTTGGCCAAGTTACCCAATTCAAATGTTCGATAGATTTGCTGATTTCCGGGTGCTTTGGGACGGATGGGAATCCATTCGAAATAGGCGCGTTTTCCATTGTCTTTACGCACATTCCAAGGTCCTTCGTTCGCTTGATGGTTTTGTGCGCCATCTTTGTAAGCATCGTTGGCCGTTTCATGGTCATCCCAAATGCATATCCAAGGGAAATTTTGGTGGAGCTTTCTCAAGGCGTAATCCATGCGGTAAGAGCTGTAGCGCAAACGATATTCATTTAAGTCAACGATTTCTACAGCAGGATCCCAAATTCTGTCAATGTTCCCATTGGGGCCAAATCCGCCAGTTTCATATTCATAAATATAATCACCGAGCATAAGGACGGCGTCCACATCGTTGCGGTTCGCAATGGCTTCGTAGGCATTGAAGTAGCCAGACTCCAAATTGGCGCAAGAAACCAAGGCCAATCGCATGTTTTGTACATCGCCAACAGGAAGGGTTTTGGTTCTACCTACCAAACTGTAAGCACCCATGTGTTCAAATTCGTAGTAGTAAAATGTATTGGGCTGTAAACCAATAACATCAATTTTCACCGTGAAATCAAGTGTAGAATCGGTAGAAAAAGTGCCGGATTGTACGATGTTTTGGAATTGGTCATCTGTTGCTACATGGTAGGTTCCCATTAACGTTTGTCCAAAGTCTTGAGGGGTAATTCGGGTCCAAATGATAACCCGGTCACTTAAAGGATCACCTGAAGCAACGCCGTGGTAAAAAGGTGCAATGCATTCCACAGGTGAAACACTTGTTTGCGCATAAATTTTTGAAAAACAAATGATTATAAGAAGGACTATTATATTTTTCATTTTAAAATTTTGTTACAATAATAGCGTCTTTTTTTAACAAGAATGTGAACTCAATGTGAATTTTCCAAAGTAAATCGAAGCCTTTAAGAAGTTGTTAAAAGCTGACTAGGCTCATATTCTTGGGAAGAAACTAAGCGCATCTTTGTAAGAAAATAATACCATGAACCAAAAAGAAAACATTTTCAACCAACACGAAGAGAATACAGATTGGAAGAACCGTTTGGATTTCTACAAAACTGAAATTCAAATCCTGAAAAACCTATTGGGGGAAGTCGCGGAAAAGAATACGGCAGAGGATGTTCAAAAGCAAGTTGAGCATTATCAAAACCAGTTTATGGTTCAACGCAACAACATTGACCTCTTGGCTCATAACATTCAGTTGAATGAAGATAAGCTACAGAAAGAAATCGTTTCAAATCCCGTAGCGGTTGACCACAGAAAAATGGCTTATCATCAAACGGAGAAAGAATTCATCGATTTCTTTGAAACCAATTTTAACGAAGTGCGACACGATTTTAAGGTGTTCGCGTCAAAGTGGATGTAATTAAATCACCGAAAGGGTTGATTGCTTGAATCTTCCTTTTTCGAAATCAATGTCTATCCGTCCCAGAAACAAACCTGCCCAACCGGTTTGGTTGATGAGAACGGGTTGTTTTTGTAGGTTTTCTGCCACAAAAGGTTTTTCGAGAAAGGTATGGGTATGTCCCCCTAAAATCAGGTGAATGTTCTCGGTATTGGCAGCAAGTACCTTGTCGGAAATTTGTGCATTTCCATATTCAAATCCAAGGTGAGAAAGACAGATAATGAGGTCACAGCCTTTATCGACCAATTTTTTTGCTTCAGCATTTGCCGTAGCAATGGGATCGAGGTAGCGCATCCCTTCGAAATTTGAACCGTGAACCAATCCGGTTAAGTCGATGCCTACGCCCAGTATTCCAATTTTTAGAGCCCCTCGTTTAAGGATTACGTTGGGAAGCGTTCGGTCGGCCATGATGCTTTCCTTAAAATCATAATTCGAGCAGATAAAAGGAAATTCAGCGTATGCCTGTGCATTTTTAAAACCGGTCAATGCAATGTCAAAATCGTGGTTTCCCATGGTGGCAGCGTCATAGCCCATTTTAGACATCAATTGCATTTCCAAAACCCCATGGTAACGGTTGAAGTAAGGAGTGCCTTGAAAAATATCTCCAGCATCCAATAATACGACATGTTCTTCTTCCCGTCGAATTTTATCAATCAACGCGGCACGTTTTGCGACACCGCCCATGCCGGGATATTTCGAATGGTTCATCGGAAAAGGATCGATGTTAGAGTGGGTATCGTTCGTGTGAAGGATGGTGATTTTTTTTCCTTTCTTGAAACTTTGTCCATGCACATTTAGATTCCCCGATAAGGTTGCCAGCGTACTAAGTCCTGCGATTTGTACAAATGATCTTCTGTTCATGGGATAAATCTGATTTCCGTGTTTTCAACTAAGGTACCTTGTGATTTTACTGCTTGCATGAAGACATCCCTCAAATTTCGATTGGTGCTTACGAATTTAGTTGGATTCATGAAAAAATTCATTTTATCTCCCCCTTTGGCTAAGTAATCAGAGGTAATCACCCAAAAATGGGTATGGTTTTCATTCAGACCGTTTAAGGTCAGTTTTCCTTTTTCGTAAGTTGCATTTGAAAGTGGCAAACCTTTACTTGTTTTTAAGAAGCTTTCAATCTCTGCAATTCGGTCAATGGGAAGCCGAACCCAAGCAACGGTATTGTCGAATGGCATCAATTTATAAATGTCACCCACCGTAACCGTGCCTTGGTTGATGCTTGCTCGCAAACCACCAGCATTTAAAATCACCATGGCAGGCTCCGACATTTTTACCGTCTTGGTTTCTTCTACAAAAAGCGCGTCTGCACTCCAATTCATTAAATTGGATGAGGGTACACTAACGATGAAATTTACAGGGGCTTTGCCTAAGATCACATTCATTTGTGCTGCAAGGGAATCGCTGAAAGGTTGTATGAAGCGAAGTACACTAGAATCCACTGCGGACGTAGGTTCCAATGGGACATTTTTCGCAGTTGAGCCAGCCGTAAAATGATAAGAGCAAGCACTAAGACTTGCTCCTAAACAAATGAGGATTAAAAACCGAAGGATCATTCTTTAATGAAATTTCCGTGGGTTTTTCCGAATGGAGTACTGACTTCTAACACGTAGTTGCCATGTAAAAGGTTCGTTCCTTCAAGAATTAAAACAGGTACATCCATCTTATTTTCTTGCATTACGATTCTTCCTTGCATATCAGTTAGCGTATATCCTAGAATGTTGGTTCCATTCACTTGGGCATAGACTTTACCGTTGCTTGGTACAGGGAATACAGAGAAGTTCATTGACAATTGCTCGTCAATTCCAACGGAGCAGTTTTCCTGTAGATACGTCATGTTTTCAAAATTGATGTGACAAGCAAATTCGGCTGAGTCAATAAAAGGATTTCTGTTTCCTTGTACGCTGTAGATGTATTCTTGACGTCCAATTTCGTAGGAATCTGGCAAATCGTTAAAGTGCCAGTTTTTAAGTGAATTTTGGTCTTGGTAATTTGGCAAAGACCAGTTTAAACCATTGTTGCCATTGTAACAAGTCGCTTGGTAGAAAATAGAACGGGCAGCATTTCCTTTTTGGGCATCTCTTGGCTCGTAACACATTTGGTTTCCGTTGTATCCAACACTCCCCAGAAGGTATGTAAATACTGTATTCCCTGTGATGTCTAACAATGGCAAGTTACTTCGGTAAGAGTTCGCATTGGCAAGGTTCGTAGGGTATAAATTGTGTTGGTCACAATATTCAGGTTGTTCTGGATTGTCGCAAGGGAAGCTTGGCATCCAAGAATGGCAGTACGTATGTTCTCTTGAGTATCCAGCTGATGACCAATCGAAAGGATCACTGTAGACTTTGTTTTCACCGGAATAAACACACGTAACAAAGGATTGTCCGTTGGTGGTATCACATGCTTCGTATTGGTTCAACAAAGTTTGTTTGTAATTGAAGTAGGTGATCATTGTATGCGGGTTAATCAAAGCGGACAAATCTGCAAGGAAAGTTGGAGATTGGCTGTTGATTCCGTTGTAGTAATTCCCGATGTTCAATCCTGTAGTGGTTGTATTTCCAATGGCAGGAGACGTTGTTTTATAGTTTTGAAATCCTGCAGGACCGTTAAATGCATACACAGAAAAATGGTAATTCATGTTTGCACGAACCCCTCTTGGTACGAAGGAAGTACCTGAACCTACGTAAGCAACTTTAGCATTTCCAATGATATCTCCTTTCGCGTAAGTTGTGCCATCCACAGGAATGCCTGAAACAGCGGCACCTTTAGACCACAATACAAGGTATTTTTCTACATTGGTACCTGCAGTATAGGCTCCTGAAAGGGTATAGGCTTGTAGGTTTGAGAAAGTAAGGTTCGATGGGTTTGTTGTTGGCTCCGTTGCCAAGTTGTCTAATCCCACGGCAACCAAGTTGATTAGGTAGGGATTTTCATCGTTGTCATTGTTTGCAATGGAAATCGTTGCTACCCTTGAACCATTGCCCGTAGGTGCAAAATTTAAGTTGAAATTCTGTGATCCACCCGCTGGAATGGTAGCGGTAGTAAGGTTGGTTGTGTAGTCTGCAGCGTTGATCCCGCCAAGGGTAGCGGATGAAATGGTAAGGTTTTGAGTTCCTGAATTTTCGATGGTAAGGGTGTTCGCTGCCGTGTTTCCAATTACATAGGTTGAGTTGTTTAAAGCGGTTGTGCCGTTAAGTTTTACGTTGATTTCTTGTAAAGGCGCAACGTAGGGAACGATGTCTGCCAAAGATCTAGGTACAATTTGATAGTTTGCATTGAATTGTCCGAGCAAGCCTGTAATCGTTACCGCTCCCGCTGGAATGCTGGTGCCATCGATATTGGTTGAGCCATTGATGCGAACATCCAAGGTATTTGCACCGTTTGTGATTTGTACCGTACTGTTTCCAGTGGCAAAAGCACCCGCTTGTACGAAAGTCACATTCTGAATGGTAATCAATTGGGCTTCCAAGGTCTCGTTTGCACTTGTTATGGGAATGATTTGGGGTACATTTTGAGAAACTTGACCGTGGTTTGTAAAGCTGGTGGTCGGAGAAAGTTCCAACAACCCACTGAAATCAAACAATACCCCTGTCGCGGTAATTGAATCCCCTAAGGCAACGCTGCTCAAATTGTTTCCATAACAGGCAATGCCTGCCGTACCATCTTGGATGTAGCGGATTGCACCGAGTTCTGTCCCGTTCGAAACAACTCCTTTTACGGTAACGGTAGCACCCACCGACAAGTTTCTAACTTGTTGAATGGTTTGTGACTGCGCGAAAGTTGCTACAAGTACACTTAACGAAAGTAGAATTTTTTTCATATTATATTAAAATTGATAAGCCAGTGAAACATTAAATCGCAACCCTTGCCCAAACATTACCATGGAAGAGGTTGCATCAAAGTTATTGTTATTTCCGTTGCCATTGTTGGAAGCGTCCGAAATGTAAGCAGCATTTAACAGGTTAATGATACTTCCGGAAATCAAGAGCACATCTTCCTTAATTTTAAATCGATAACCTCCAAAGATGTTTACCAAATAGTAAGACGGCATAATCCAAGAATCTCTTCCCCCGTTAACGCCTTGGGTGTAAAAAGGATTGAAATCAGAATAGTACCTGTCGTAGTATTGAATTTGTGCCTTGAAATACAAATTTTTAATAGGTTCATAACGTATGGATCCAGCCAAAGCCGTTTGTGCAGCATCACCCACATGGACTCCCTTTGCATTAAACGTATAGGACAATGAACCGTATTGAGGAATAACCACTGTTTCGGATGAGTTCCAGGTCCAATCCCCAACCGAGAACATCACATCACCACTGATTTTGGAAGTGATTTTCCATGCGAAATCTACCTCTCCACCATAGTGAATGGCATCCATTCCATTAATATTTACATAAATGCTTTCAGAAGGATCGTTTGGATCCGGTACAGCAACTCCATACGGAAAGGGTTTGTTCTTCCAGTTTGTGAAATAACCATTCAAATTCACCCCGAAAGTTTTGTTGGCAAAATTGAATCCCCCTTCGAAGGCGGCAATTTTTTCATTTGCGATTTCACCAAAAAATTTGTTGTAATTGTTGTCAATCACATTTGAATACATTGGGGTTCTGTCTAGGTAACCTAAATTCATGTATATGTTCGCATTGTCATTGAATTTATAATTGGCACCGGCTTTGAATGTAAATCCAGGAATAACCTTCCACTTTGTTTTGACATATTCCAATCCAGGTGAAGAAGCATTGTAGGTCTGTCCATTGTACGTTACAACATCATTATACCCTATGGAAAGCACGGTATCCCCTAAATCCAATTCTTTTCGTTGAAAGTAGTCTACCCCTCTGTATCCATTGGCAATCGACGTAAGGTTGATAAATGCGCCGATTTTTTTGCCCTCATATTCCAACTGTCCAAAGGCCCCTGCCCAGGTAACGATTCCGTCTCGGTTCACATTGAATAAATTCTTGGCGATTTTATCTCCAACGCGTTTCATTGGGGTGGCTGCATTTTTATCAGACATGTCAACGTAATAATCGCCCCCTAATAAATCTTTCACTTCTTGATAATGGGCACCTTTGTAGTAGCGTGCGTCAATTCCACCTGACAAATGAAGTTGTTTGTTGAACTCATAATTGAATTGGCCCAAATACCCAATCCAAAAGTGGTTGTTTATACTTGCAATAACGATTTGTGAGCTTTTGATTTCGGTTGTAGAATACGCTGGGTCGATGTTTGGGGTACCGAATAAAGAATTTACTTGATTTTCTTTAATCATTTCATCCCAGTTGATAAGGTTGTTAGAATCTCGAATGATGGCGGAAGAATTAAACAATGCGGTACCTCCACCTCGTCCGATGGACGCATACGCCATATTTGAAATCGAAAGTTTTTTATTGACCTTCCAGAAATCTTTAAGGGTGATTTGAGGTTTGTTATAGAAGTTTAATCTTTCTGTCATTACCTCTTGTTTGCCATCCACAGTGCGGTATCCCCAGTGTTGGTTGTACCTTAATCCCAGATCGGTAAGAAAAGCAGTTGAATCTAAGGTAACATCCAGCTTATTGGCTTGGTCCTCACTCCAATATTGGATGGGTTGACGGAAAGAACGTTGTCCATGCTGTTGTGGCGCTGAAAAAGCAGACAAGGTAAATAAGTGTTTGTCTAATTGTTTAGAAACTTTTAAATACCCAAAAAACCCTTGGCTTGGCGTTCCATACACCCAACCATTGGATTGCTTGTAAGAACCAGAAGCGGTGAGTCCCCAATTTCCTTTTAAAATGCCTGTGTTGTAAGACAAAGAGGTACGGAAAAAATCTCCCGTTCCATATTCCTGTTTCAAGCTTCCCCCTTTTTTGTTTCCTATGCCCTGGGTGATGATGTTGATGGTTCCTCCGATGGACGGCATCGCTATTTTTGTCGCTCCTAAACCTCTTTGCACTTGCATGGTTGCGGTAATCGCATCCAATCCAAACCAATTTGACCAATATACCGCGCCGTTTTCCATGTCATTTACTGGAACGCCGTCGATCATGACACCGACATTTCTTTGGTCAAATCCCCGAACGTTGATCCTGGCATCGCCGTCTCCGCCACCTTGTTGCGTTGCATAAACCCCTGCGGTCCCTGCCAATAACATCGGCAAATCACGTGAAGCCAACTCCTCTTGGATTTTTTGCGCACTTATTTTGGTAACGGCTACGGGTACAACCCCTTCTTTAACCAAGTTTCCAATGACCTTTACTTCTTCAAATTCAAGGCTTCCCGACATCGATAAAGCAATGGTTTGGTTTGGTTTATTGATTTTCACATCTTTTACAATGGTATCAAAAGTCATAAGGGTAACCGTAAAACGATAATCGCCATAAGGAACCTCGGTAAATTCAAATTTCCCGTTGGATTCCGACAACGCTCGTTTTACAAAACTTCCATTGGTTTTGGATTTCAATTCAACCTTAGCACCAGAAACCACTTGACTTGAAGCGTTCTCGGTAACAATACCACTGACTTTCGCATTTTGAGCTTGTGCAATGGCAATTGAAAAGACAAAGCAGGTGAGGAGTATAAAGTTTTTCATAGGTCAAAAAAAATCCCGCCTGAGCGGGATGTTTAATTATCGAATGATGATTTTTCGAATTTCTTGGTGTCCGTCTTTGGTGTTTATTTTTACCAAATAAACGCCTCTTGCGCCATCAATTTGGAAGGACAAGAAATCTAAGTTCGGATTGTTTTGGGTGGATAATACTTGACCCATTGCATTGATTACTTGAAAATTCTTGATGTTAGATGCATTTTTAATATACAAAGCACCGTTTGAAGGATTTGGGTAGATGCTGTATGCAACGTCTCCGATTTCTTCATTGGAAGCAGGGTTACATTGACAGTTATGGTATCCCAATGAATTCCAGTTACCGTCTAAAATTGGATTTCCGCTTTGACCGAATAAAGTATCGCCATTTTGATCCAATCGAACGATTACCGCTGGAATGGAATCCCACTCTAACAATGGGTCAAAAAACGCAACCATGCTTACCACTCCTTTTTGAATGGAAGACTTACGAATCATTGAATGGTCTTTTGTAATTTGTGCACCAGCACCGTTGTTAAAAGGGAAGGTAGATGACCAAGCACCGTCATTTCCTGCGGAAGAACCTGATTCGTTTGCTGGGTTTTCACCAATTTTTCCAAAAATGTCAACCAAGGCAAATCCAGGTACGTTTGCTGGATTGATAACCGTTGAAGCACTTAATCCTTGAAGGTTACCTTTGGCTAAAACCACCGCATCGTTTCCATTCCAATACCAAGCATTTGACGTATTGTATACTGCACAATAAAAACCATCCGCACGCGCTTGCAATGAATCCCAAACCGGAGCCTCTTGACCTGTACCTGCAGTGTCTAATTTCTCCAAAACACCAACATACACACTGTGTGCTGCGATGGTCCCTGTTAATTGTACCGCGTTTGATTTGGTCGCTGTTGCAGAACCGTTTGAATACCTTACCACAAAATAACCGCTTAGGTTAATGCTTTGGTTGGTGGGATTGTAAATTTCTAACGCTTTGTTGTTTGACCAACCTTCAACGTACTCAGAAATAAACAATTCAGAACAATTCGATTGTGCGAACATAGAAAGTGAAAGCACCAAAGTCAATAGGGTAAAGATTTTTTTCATAATAGAATTTTATTTATTCAAAGTGTAAAATTAAACATGATTTTTTAATTAAAGCCCCCCTAGTCAGTTTAAGAAAACATTAAGATTTCTTTTCCTAGGAGAATGTATTATTTTCGTGAAAATATATTTTCGATGAAAGCAGTTTACTTTTTCTTTTTCTCATTCTTGATTTTTAGCCTCGACGCGCAAGACATCAGCGTATCAAGCATTTGGAAAACCTATGAATACAGAACCAAGGGATTCGAAGGATTCAACTCATTAAAGGATGGAGTGCATTATACCGGCATGGATGGAAAAGGGTCCGTGCTGACCTATTCAATCTTGGCGCCCGAAGAGGCAGGCACCCTTTTGATTGATGCAAAAAAAATAACTTGGAAAGGGAAACCAATTGAAATAGAAGATTATTCCTTCAATGAAGATGAGTCTAAGGTCTTGATCATGACCCAAATCATCCAAATATACCGAAGAAGTTATTCGGCCATTTATTTTCTACTGGACCTAAAAACGGGAAAACTTGAGCCACTTTCAGAACAACATTCACCGCAAACCTTGGCGGAATATTCCCCCGATGGAAAATTTGTCTCTTTTATTCATGGGAATGACCTCTTCGTTAAGAACCTTGCAACGGGCAGTTTCACCAAGTTAACCAACGATGGGAAACGAAATAAAATCATCAACGGTACCACTGATTGGGTCTACGAAGAAGAATTCTCCATAACCAAAGCATACGACTGGTCACCCGATTCTAAAAACATTGCTTTTTTGAAGTTTGTCGAAAAAGATGTGAAAGATTACAGCATTGATTTTTACGGAGAACTCTATCCCGATACCTACAAATACAAATACCCAAAAGCGGGAGAAGACAATGCAAAAGTTTCAGCGCACATCGTAAACGTCGGACGTCCCAAAATACAACTATTGTCCTTAGGGAAATACGAATACATTCCTCGGATTGAATGGTCCAATGTCTCCAATGACCTCATCCTGCAAACCATGAACAGGCACCAAGACTCCTTGACATACCATCGTTTTGATTTTTCGGGAAAAACCCCAAAACATGCTGTATTGTTTATCGACCACAGCGAAACCTATGTGGACGTCAATGAAACCCTGTTCTTTTTACCTGAAAACAAAGGCTTGTTAATTTGCTCCGAAAAATCGGGCTACAATCAAATGTATAAGATTGGGTTTGATCAATCGGTTGCGCTTGTAGGTTCGGGAGAAGGGGATGTGATTGATTTATATGGCATTTCTTCAAACGGATCTCGTGTTTTCTTCACCAAATCCACCCAAGGAGGCATTTCAAAAACATTGTGCAGTACCGATCTTATGGGCAAAGACTTAAAAACACTTTCTCCCATGGAAGGAACTATGGAAGCGGATTTTACCAAGGGGATGACTTATTTTGTAGGTACCTTTTCCACGGCAAACCAACCGCCCGTATTGAAACTGTACAATCCTGAGGGATCCGTGATTAGGGTGTTGGAAGACAACCATGAACTGGTTGAAAAACTGGCAAAATTGTCATTGCCATCCAAAGAATTCAAGCAATTTGAGGTGAATGGTACCGCGTTGAATGCTTGGGTGATTTCACCTAAGAATTTCGATGCATCAAAGAAATATCCAGTATACATGACTGTATATGGTGGACCCGGCCACAACGAAGTAGCGAATCGGTGGGATGGGAACAATTTTATGTACCACCAATTGCTTGCGCAAAGTGGATACATGGTGGTTTCAGTGGATCCAAGAGGGACACAATTTCGGGGAAGCGCATTTAAAAAATGTACCTATCTGCAACTGGGTAAACTCGAAACCGAAGACATTATTGGTACAGCAAAATACCTTCAATCACTTTCATACGTTGACAAAACGCGCATTGGGATCATGGGTTGGAGTTACGGGGGATTTATGTCGTCCTCAGCCATTACCAAAGGATCAGATGTTTTTAAAATGGCAATTGCCGTAGCACCGGTTACCAATTGGAGGTACTACGATAACATTTATACAGAGCGATTTATGCGTACACCACAGGAGAATCCAAAGGGTTACGATGACAATTCACCTATAAATTACTGTGAGAAACTAACTGGTAAATACCTGTTGATTCATGGGACAGCGGATGACAATGTGCACTTCCAAAACAGCATGGACATGGTAACGGCAATGGTGAAAGCAAACAAGCAATTTGACTTTTTTGCATACCCGAATAAAAACCATGGGATCTATGGTGGGAATACCCGAAACCACTTATATTCAATGATGTATGATTACATTTTGAAAAATTTGTAAGAAGCCATTGTAAAGCAATGTGAAATTTGTTTGAAGTTTCTTCACATTCAATGATTCAAACCAATTTTCTTTAGTAAATTAGGCGGGAAATTTTAATGTAATAAATGTATGAGTGAGGTCGCTAAAATAGAATTGGACGGTAAAGTTTACGAATTGCCAATTATTGTAGGAACAGAAAATGAAAAAGCCATCGATATTTCTAAGCTTAGAGATGTTACTGGGTATGTGACTTTGGATACAGGATATAAAAATACGGGGGCAACAACAAGTTCCATTACTTTCTTAGACGGAGAGGAAGGGATTTTGCATTACCGCGGATATCCAATTGAGCAATTGGCTGAAAAAGCGACTTTCTTAGAAGTTTCCTACCTATTGATTTATGGTGCTTTGCCAACGACCAAGCAATTGGAAGAATTTGAGAACAGCATTAAAAAGCATACACTGGTTCACGAAGACATGAAACGTTTCTTTGAAGCGTATCCAGCAAAGGCACACCCAATGGGCGTATTGTCTTCCATGATTTCATCCTTGTCTACCTTTTATCCGGAGTCATTGGATCCAAATCGAAGCGCTGACATGAAAAACCTTACCGTTCATAGGTTGATCGCGAAATTACCTACGCTTGCGGCTTGGTCTTTCAAAAACTCTTTGAGTCATCCATTTATGTATCCAAAAAACGAATACGGATATGTAAAAAACTTCCTTTTCATGATGTTCGGCATGCCAACGGAAGAGTTTCATGTTGATCCTGTCGTTATTTCAGCGCTTAACACCTTGTTAATTCTTCACGCAGACCACGAGCAAAATTGCTCAACTTCTACGGTAAGAATCGTAGGTTCTTCGAATGCCAACTTGTATTCAACAATTTCTGCAGGTATTTCTGCACTTTGGGGTCCCCTACACGGCGGTGCAAACCAAGAAGTAATTGAAATGTTGGAGCAAATTCAAGCAGATGGCGGAAACGTCGACAAGTGGGTTGCAAAAGCAAAAGACAAGGAAGATCCTTTCCGTTTAATGGGCTTTGGCCACAGGGTGTATAAAAACTTTGACCCAAGAGCGACCATTATCAAAAAAGCATGTGATGAGGTGTTGATCAAATTGGGAATCAATGATCCATTGCTTGACATTGCTAAAAAACTTGAAAAAGTAGCACTTGAGGATGAGTATTTCAAAGCGAGAAACTTGTATCCAAATGTTGATTTTTATTCAGGCATTATCTACAAAGCTTTAGGAATTCCAACCGATATGTTTACGGTAATGTTTGCGTTGGGTCGCCTACCAGGATGGATCGCGCAATGGAAAGAAATGACGGAGAACAAAGAGCCAATTGGTCGTCCTCGTCAAATCTATACAGGTTTCACCAAAAGAGATTACATTAACATCGAAGAGCGATAAAATGCTACATCTGGTTGCGGGATTTATCCCGCAACCATGAGAATACCGTGTGCTCCTAGGAGATATTACATCACCCGGGATTGCTATTTTTTACTCCCTTCGTAGGTGACAAACTTACGGAAACTGCAAACCAAATCCCCGTTATAAACCTGGTATTTCGCTTCGGCTTTCAGCCCAATTTGGTTCATTCCTTCGTCGAAAGCACTGATGATCCATGCCGTGCTTCCAGTTTGTTCGTGTTTCAACCAACTCCCAAAGTGCCCGTACATGTCTGCCTCTTCAATTTCTATTCTTTCTCCATAGGGTGGATTTGTCACAATGAATTTGATGGCATCGGATTTTTCCACCTCCCTAAAATCTTTTGCTTCAATGTTTATGAACCTTCCAAACGAAAATCCGCGGAGGTTTCTACGGCATTTTAAAACCATTTCATCTGAGTGGTCTGAGCCAGAAATTGCACAAGGCAATGCCCGTATCACCTTTTGCGCTTTTCCATGAATTTCTTCCCACATTTCGGGTTGGTAGGAGCTTAAATTTTTAAAAGCATAATGTGTTCTTTCGATGTTAGAAGGAATGTCACAAGCCAACAAGGCTGCTTCAATAAGTAGGGTGCCAGAGCCACAAAAAGGATCGTAAAATGGCGTTTTTCTATCCCATCCCGAAAGACGTATTAATCCCGCAGCCACCACTTCATTTAAGGGAGCAATGCCCACAGAATTTCGGTACCCACGTTGAAACAGCGGAAGTCCGCTGGTGTTGATGGATATAATGCCTTCATGGTCTGTTACATATAAATCAACGACCACTTTCGGGTGCTTGATGTCAATGTTCGGACGTTCTTTTCCACTGTCTCGAAAATGATCCACAATGGCGTCCTTGACCAATAAATAGGGATAGTGGGTATTGTTAACTTTTTTCGTTTGAATTGCGCCTTTCACAGCGAATGTCTGCTGCTCATTAAACCAGTTTGACCATTGAATGCTCATGGCGGCATGGCTGATGTCCTTCTCTTCTCGAAAAGGAAAACGGGCTATTTCTACCAACACACTGATGGCACACCGAGCATGCAGGTTAAGGAAATAGACATCGTACCAGGTCCCTTTTAGTCCCACGGCACGGTTGGAAAGGGTAATGTTTTTGTACCCCAATTCTTCCAATTCTTCTTTGAGTACGGCTTCAAAGCCGTAAAAACATTTTAAGGTGATTGTTAAGTTTTGATGACTTTCTGATTCCGACAACGGCATAACGTCGATTTTGCAATTATTTTTGTACAAAAGAACAACTTTGCAGCGTACCCTCCACCATACCCTTATTTTATTTTTTTTCCTGTTGTCATTCCATGCGTTTGCACAGTTTAAAGTAGGTCTCGTGCTGAGTGGTGGCGGCGCAACTGGGCTTGCGCACATTGGTGTGATCAAAGCCTTAGAAGAAAACAACATCCCCATTTCTTATGTCTGTGGCACTTCTGCCGGGGCATTGGTAGGTGCCATGTATGCAAGTGGGTATTCACCTGCTGAAATGGAAGCTTATGTATTGAGTACCCAATTTAAACAAATGACCATGGGGGAAATTCCCTCGGGAAGAAGATACCTCTTTCGGGAAGATGAGCCTGATGCCAGTATGTTGTCCTTCCCATTTCGCCCAGATTCACTGCTTAAAACCTCCATCCCTATGAATTTGGTGACGCCTTCCTTCTTGGACTGCGAAATGTTAAAAATCATGGGGTTGCCATCTGCATCGAATAACAAAAATTTTGACCAACTCTTTGTGCCCTACCGATGTGTGGCTGCAGATGTGGTCAATAAGAAATCTGTTACGTTCTCCAAGGGTGACTTGAATGCTGCGGTACGTGCGTCTATGACCTATCCCTTTTATGTCAACCCAATTAAAATTGATGGTGTGGTATATTTTGATGGGGGACTCTACAACAACTTTCCCGTCAATGTGATGTACCATGATTTTCACCCAGATTTTATCATTGGCAGCAATGTATCCGAAAATGCCAAAAAACCGGATGTCCAAGATTTTATGGGCTTATTGGAAAACATGCTTCGAACACCGACCGATTATACCTTGCCTTGTAGCGAAGGAATCATCATTGAACCTAAAATGTCAGTGAGCACTTTTGATTTTGACGGTGCCAAAAAAGCCATCCAAGAGGGATATCTTCAAACGCTGAAATACATTGACTCCATTCAAAAAATGTTGCCCGATGACGTGAAAGCCCCTGACTTAACACAACGGCGTGCCCTGTTTCGCGCCAACATACTGCCGATACAAATCAGTTCAATTACAACCGATCTACGCAAAAAAGACAAAGTGAATTATATTGATGCGTCCATGATTCGTTCACACAAGAATGAAGTTGTTTCGCTGAAAAATTTTGAAAACCGTTACTATCGCTTGTATGCTGCCCAGCAGATTGATTACCTGTTTCCGACCCTTACCCTTAAAAAGGATTCAACCTATCATTTGAACCTTAATGTTCGAAAAGCAAAACCTTTTAAATTGGATGTCGGCGGACACCTATCCTCCCGTCCGGTGAATACGGGCTTCTTGGGATTAACCTACAGACACCTAGGCGAAGTGGCTTCCTTCGTGCATGCAGAAAGTTATTTTGGGAAATTCTACGGTTCTGTGAAAAGCGAGGTTGGACTTGACATACCGAGTGTTTTACCCATTTCTGCATCTGCTTATTTTGTCATGAATCGATGGGATTATTACCGCAGTTTCGCCACCTTTTTTGAAGACATAAAACCTTCTTTTCTGGTGCAAAATGAAATGTATTACGGCGTGAAAATCAAACATCCGATATTAAATAATTCCAAAGCTGTACTCGATTTTCGATGGTTTAACCTGGAAGATGATTATTATCAAACTTCCAGTTTCTTGAGTGTTGACACTGCTGACATGACCCAGTTGCGAGGTTCCTTGGTCTCGTATGAAATCGTTGACAATGCACTGAATAGAAAGCAGTTTGCTTCTGAAGGTCATTTTTTAAGTGCTAAAATTAAATACCTCTCCGCAGAAGAGAACACGACGCCAGGGACAACATCGCTTTTTGATACGATTGTAAATAAACAACACGATTGGATCAACCTAAGTGTAGAGTCTCAATATTATTTTTTAACCCAACCTCATTTCCACATGGGACTTCATGCAAGGGGAATGTTTAACTCCCAGTCGCTTTTTGCCAACTATACGGCCAGTCTTTTGGCCATGCCAAATCTCTCGGTCTTACCAGATCTCGAAACGTTTTTTCTCAAAGAATACAGATCGCCACAACATGTTGCGCTTGGCGTGAATTTGGTTTTTCCCATTCGTAAAGCCATTGAATACCGAATTGATCTATATTATTACCAACCTTTTCTTCAACTTGAAAAGCTGAGTGACGGAAGCGTTCAGTATTCGAAGCCCTTCAAAGGGAATACATGGGTAGGCGCTACCAGCCTCATTTACCACTCCGTTGTAGGTCCGCTGCGCGCTACTTTGAATTATTTTCCATTGCAAATACAACCCTGGAATTTCCAAGTGAGTTTCGGTTATGTGTTGTTTAATGAAAGGGCCGTTCGCTAGAATTTTTATTTTTGTAAAAAAAACGAAAGCATGGAACCTATTATCTGCGGAATTCAACAAATGGGAATTGGTGTACCTAACGTACAAGAGGTTTGGCAATGGTACCGCAAAATGTTTGGCATTGACGTTCGTGTATTTGAAGAGGCCGCTGAAGCTCCTTTGATGACAAAATATACCGGAGGAAAAGTTCACGCGCGTACCGCTACCTTGGCCCTTAGCATGAATGGGGGCGGAGGTTTTGAGATTTGGCAGTTTACTTCAAGAAATACAGAAAAACCAACCTTCGACATCCAGTTGGGCGATTTAGGACTGTTTGCGTGCAAAATCAAATCCAAAAATGTTCGTGAATCGTATCGATACATGAAAAAGATGGGAGCCGAAGTGATTTCTGAACCGCAAAGAACCCCTGATGGAAGTTATGCTTTCTTCCTTAAGGATCCGAATGGCAACCTATTTCAAATCGTTGAGGGTACAGGTTGGTTTGGGAATACAGGGCATCCGTCTCAATGTGGTGGGGTTGCAGGCGTCATCATCGGAGTATCAGACCTCGATAAATCCCTCCATTTATACCGTGATGTACTAAAATATGAAACCGAAGTGTACGACGAACAGGCGTCCTTTGAAGATTTTTATGGCGTACCCGGAGGCGGTGAAGTATGTAGAAGGGTGCGTTTGATCCATACAGAAGCGAGAAAAGGACCTTTTGCAAAATTGTTGGGACCGACTTCCATAGAATTGGTTCAAACAACCGAGCGTTTAGAGGTTAAGAAAATTTTTCAGGATAGGTTTTGGGGAGATTGGGGCTTCATTCACCTTTGTTTTGACGTTCAAGGAATGGATGCGCTTAAAATACAATGTGAAGAAAAAGGATTCCCTTTTACGGTTGACAGTTCAAATACCTTTGACATGGGAGAAGCTGGGGGAAGGTTTTCCTACATCGAAGATGCAGATGGCACCCTGATTGAATTCGTGGAGACACACAAAGTGCCGGTTATGAAGAAATTGGGTTGGTACATTAACCTAAAAAACCAGCCACATGGTAAATTCTTACCAAAATGGATGTTGAAAGCCATGGCTTTTAACCGGGTTAAATCTTAGTTTTTCCCTACAATTTCGTAAACAACATGTTGGATTTGTGTACGAATGCCCATGTCGCGCAATTTCCAGTTGTCTTGGCTTGGATACACCCTGTTTGATAAAAAGATAAAGACCACTTCGTTCTCAGGGTCTGCCCATGCCAAGGTCCCCGTAAAACCAGAATGTCCAAAACTTTTTTGGGATGCCAGTTCGTCACAAGTTCCCCCGCCACTTGCATTGGGACGGTCAAATCCGATGCCTCGCTTGTTGCCAGGGTACTGTGCTTTGGTGAAATACGACCGCGTGGGCTCATCGAAGAAAGTTTGCCCTGCATAGGTTCCGTTGTTTAAGAAAAGCTGCATGATGGAAGCCAAATCGGTTGCGTTGGCAAAAACCCCTGCGTGACCGCCTATACCTCCGAGCATTGCGGCACCCGGGTCGTGTACATAACCACAAATCATTTGGTTTCGAAAGTAAGATTCCTTTTCGGTGGGTGCAACACGTACCCCTGGGTTGCGAACAAGCGGCAAGTAATTGATGTAACGAAGTCCCATCAAATTATAAATATGGTTGCGAACATAGACATCCTGCTTCTCTCCAGTGATTTTTTCGAAAATGGGCTGCATGAAGTAATAACAAAGGTCAGAGTAAACATATTTTTTTTCCTTCAACGGGTTTGAAAATATTTGCGCGTACATGCTGTCTTTGTAGTCTTGTCTCAAATAGAGGTCTTTGGCAACGGGTACGGTGAACTCACCACTTTTTACTTTTGAATAATAGGTGGAGGAGGGTTTTCCTTCTCGAACGGTCCTTTTGTAAAATGGAATGAAGGGTACCAAGCCCGCTTGATGTGTCATCATTTCTCGAAGGACAATGTTATTGTATTCTGTCTTGCTTGTTAATTCGGGGACATACTTCCCAACGGTTTCGTCGAGATCCAATTTACCTTGGTAATTTAACTGCATCGCCATGAGGGTGGAAGAGGCAATTTTTGTAATGGAAGCGATGTCGTAAAGATCGGTGTTTGTAATGGGTTCACCTTCGCCACCATAGACGGTTTTTCCAAAGGATTTCCGGTAAATCACTGCACCTTTAACGGCCACTACAATTTGGCAACCTGGATATGCCCCCGCTTCGATGCCATTCAATGCAATCTGGTCAATTTTCTTGAAGGCTTCACCCGAATAGCCCAATTCTTCAGGACTGCAATGACTTAAGCGACCATTGGCTTTGGTTAACATTCCAAATCCTTTTGTATGACCTGCGATGTTTTCTGGTAAAACCCCTGTGAAAGGTAAGGCGCCCATCATTTTTTGAGCGGTTCTGTCTTGCATTACAGGATGGTTTTCAGGGGCGTACACAATGGCGTCAAAGGTTAATATTTGTTCGGGGGACAACTTTGGAAAAGCTCCGAAAACAACCAAGATAAGCTCTTTTGCACGAGGTAACCACTGAAGGGCTGTCAAACATTTTGGATCAATCTCCAATGAATCGGGATGAGAAGCATGAAGGCTTAAAACGATTCGGTCGGACGGTATGTCTTTGATTTTCTCCACGTCTAACGCATCGAATTGGGTAAGGATTTCACCGGAATCGAACAAATCAATGGACTGTAAAAAAGGCTGACTGTTTCCCCCTAGGGTGAGGTAGGTGGTGCTGACCATAAGGTCGTTGAACGGAAGGGTTGCGTGGTTGTTTTTAAGTAAAACGATGTTTGAATCACTTGCGAGTACTTGTGCGTTTTTTGGAATCTGGTTCAAATAACGAAGCGAGGAATGCAACCATTTTTTGGGCAAGGCAGGAAGTTGATTAGCATCTTCTAAGGATTGATTTAAGGAGCAGAATCCCAAAACTAAGGCCAATGTAAAGAATGGAATGACGCGTAAAAGTTTTTTCATGTGATGCGAATTTACGAATAATCCGAAGGTTTTTTAGGGGGGATGTCTTGTATTACATGAACCAGAAAAGCAGTAGAAAAAGCATGTTTATAGAAAAAAATGAACATAACCTACGTTTTTTTCTCAACACCTTGTTGGGGTACTTGTTCGTAAAAAACAACCTTTGCTTGTAGAATTAGGCTTAATAAAATCTTAATTTTGTAGCCAATATCAAATCAATTTAAGATGTCAAAATTTGGAAACTACGGTAGTAATTCTGATTTGACAGTGAGCCTTGGTTTACAAGGAGTTGCTGCAGAATACTGGAATTTAACCCCTGAAGAATTGGCGAAAGCCACGTTAGAGCGAAACCAAGGAACAGAAACGAACCTCGGCGCGTTGGCGATTAATACAGGCGCATTTACAGGTAGATCTCCGAAAGACCGTTTCATTGTGAAGGATGAAATTACCGAAGAGGCAGTTTGGTGGGGAAATGTAAACATTCCCTTTTCTCCAGAAAAATTTGATGCTTTGTTGGATAGAATGATGGAATATGCGGCGGGAAAAGAGTTGTTCATCAGAGACTCCTTTGCCTGCGCTTCCCCAAGTTACAAAATGAGTTTGCGTGTAGTGGCTGAGTATCCTTGGTCAAATATGTTTGCTTACAACATGTTCCTTAGACCTGAAGCTTCGGAAATTCAAGATTTTGCGCCCGAATGGCATGTCGTCTGTCTACCTGGTTTCTTAGCAGATCCCGAGCGTGACGGTACCCGTCAATCAAATTTTGCGATTTTGAACTTTACCCGAAAAATGATCATCATTGGTGGGACAGGATACACCGGAGAGATTAAAAAAGGAATTTTTTCAGCACTTAATTTTATCCTTCCCCATCAAAAAAATGTATTGTCCATGCACTGTTCCGCAAACATTGGAAAATCAGGAGATACAGCCATCTTTTTTGGACTTTCTGGAACTGGAAAAACTACGCTTTCCTCTGATCCGAATCGCATGTTGATTGGTGATGATGAGCACGGATGGTCGGAAAATGAAGTTTTCAACTTCGAAGGAGGGTGTTATGCGAAAACCATTGACCTTTCCGAAGAGAAAGAACCTCAAATTTTTCATGCCATCAAAACAGGTGCGCTACTAGAAAACATCGGGTTTGTTGAAAATTCCAACGTTCCAAACTATGAAGATGGTTCCATAACAGAAAACACCCGAGTTTCTTATCCCATTTACCACATTGACAATGCAGCGAATCCATCCTTGGGTGATTCGCCGAAAAACATCTTTTTCCTAACGGCAGATGCATTCGGGGTGTTGCCTCCGATTTCACGTTTGACCAATGCCCAAGCCATGTACCACTTCATGTCGGGGTATACGGCAAAAGTAGCAGGTACCGAAGTGGGGATTACAGAACCAACCACTACGTTTTCAGCCGGATTTGGTGCTGCATTTCTTCCGCTGCATCCTGCAACCTATGCTAAATTGTTGGGCGATAAACTCAATGGTACCGATATTAAAGTTTGGTTAATCAATACAGGCTGGTCAGGTGGGTCTTATGGCGTGGGACAAAGAATGAAACTTTCCTACACAAGGGCAATGATTACAGCAGCATTGGAAGGCAAACTCGATGACGTTGCGTTTGAAACCCTTCCTATTTTCAACCTGTCTTTCCCGTCTACTTGCGAAAATGTCCCTTCAGAGATTTTGAACCCACGAAATACTTGGGCGGATAAAGAGGCCTATGACGCTACTTCGGAAAATTTAGCCAAGAAATTTGTTGACAATTTCAAGAAATTTGAAGAGGGTACACACGCTGAGATTTTAGCCGCCGCGCCTACTTTGGTCCATTAATTTTCTCCCTTTAAGCATCTAAATGTTGCTTAACCAAGAGGTTCGTTGTTTCAATGTTATACCTTTGAAAATGGATTATTTAAAAGAATTGGAGTCTGAGGCCATTTCCATCCTGCGAAGTGCTGCCTTCCAGTTTCAAAATCCTTACCTGCTTTTTAGCGGGGGAAAAGACAGCATTTGTCTTGTGCACCTCGCCATGAAAGCTTTTTATCCCTTGCAAGTTCCTTTCAAACTGTTGCATGTTGATACGGGACATAATTTCTCAGAAACCTTGGTGTTCCGTGATGAGTTTGTCGAAAAATACAAACTGGATTGCCAAGTACAATCGGTCATTGATTCCATTAGAAACCACAAAATACCAGACGCTAAAGGGAAATTCCCATCTCGAAATGCCCTGCAGTCTGTTGCCTTACTTGATGCGATAAATGCTTTGAAAATATACGCCTGCATTGGAGGCGCACGCCGAGATGAGGAAAAAGCAAGGGCCAAAGAAAGGATCTTTTCTTTCCGAAATGACCAAGGGGAGTGGAACCCGATTCAACAACGACCTGAACCTTGGAACCTTTTGAATGGAAAAATTCATCCAGGGGAAAATGTACGCGTATTCCCGCTTTCCAATTGGACAGAACTCGACGTGTGGAATTATATCCTTCAAGAAAACATCGAACTTCCTTCCTTATATTTTGCCCATGAAAGACTTTGTTTGGTGTTGCCAGATGGCGCTTTGATGGCGTTTAATCCTTACATGCGATTGGAGTCTGGAGATGAATTGGTGGAATGCAGGGTTCGGTTTCGGACCATTGGCGACATGACGTGTACCGCTGCCATTGCCAGCAACGCAACCACCGTGGAAGAGGTGATTAAAGAATTGGAAGTGTCCAAAATATCTGAACGCGGGGCAACAAGACTCGACGACAGAATCGGCCCAGCAGGCATGGAAGACAGAAAACGACAAGGTTACTTTTAATGGAAATAGCAAGGGTATTTACAGCAGGCAGTGTCAACGATGGGAAAAGTACGCTCATCGGAAGGATGTTATTGGATAGCAATGCCATTTCCACCGACATTATGCAACAACTTACAGCGTTAAATGCGTCGGATGTTTTGGATTTAGCCCTGCTTTCGGATGGCTTGCGTGCAGAAAGAGATTTGGGTATTACCATTGATGTGGCGTATAAATATTTTACGACCAAGCGAAAGAAATTCATACTGTTAGATACCCCAGGGCATAAAGAATATACCCGAAACATGTTCACCGGCGCTTCTAATTGTCAAATGGCCATCTTGTTGGTGGATGTCACACAAGGGATTACCTCACAAACATTAAAACACATCGAAATTGTTGCCATCCTTGGAATACCTTATGTCATTTTTGCAATTAACAAAATGGATAAAGTGGATTTTCAGGAGGCTGGTTTTATTCGATGTCAACAAGACCTATGGTCGGCCCTACAATCTTTCCCGGATTTACCCAAAGTGGATTTTATTCCAGTCTGCGCCCTCGATGGAGACAACATCGTACACCCAAGTGTGAAAATGGATTGGTACAAGGGAGGGGCTTTACTTGAGGCGATTGAAGCGGTTGAAATTCCGTTGGATTTTTCCCCTGAAAATTTGGTTTTGGAAATTCAAGGTCTCATGGAAAATTATGTTTTTGCCAATGTGGTTTCCGGTACCTACGATCCTCAATATCCACTTTTTCACAAAGAGATAGCGCTTCCACGACTGCAATCTTTGAATGTGCATGGAATCTCATTACAAACGATGAAACAAGGGGAACAAGTGGTTTTCTCCATCGATGGCATGCCTGTATTTCAAAAAGGAGATCGAATCTACGCGGATTCATGTCCCATCATTGCGCGGGATTTTGTTGCTGTGGTTTGTTGGATGTCTGAGGGAATAAATGAATCAAAAAACACCTTTGGTTTGATATCGGGAAGTTTTGAAACAACCGTTCACGTAGATTGGAAGCAGACGCAAATTGAAATCAATGACATGGTGGAGGTTGATTTACACCTTGAAAAGGAAAGGTGTTGCTTTGAACATACCTTGGCAAAAAAGAGGGAGCGATTCATACTTTATGACCTAGATACATTTTCGACGGTTGCTGCAGGAATGATTAAAAATGAGCTGAAATGAATGAGAAAATAGACTTGTATCTCGCCGAAGGATGTGGGCGATGCAGCAAGGGTGGGACCCCAAATTGTACCGTTCACCGATGGCAAGCCATTTTGGTAGCGATGCGCGAATTGGCCTTGGAGTGCAACTTGACCGAAGAATTAAAATGGTCAGTGCCATGCTACACAGTCAATGGAAAGAATGTGCTTCTGATTCATGCTTTTATGGAATACTGTGGCATTATGTTTATGAAGGGCTCCTTGTTAACCGATGAACAGAACCGCTTGCATCGCCAGACGGAAAATGTAACGGCGGGTCGGCAACTTCGATTTACGACCTTAGCGGATTTTTTTCTCCAGCGCGATGTAACCAAGGCATTTATTCTTGAAGCGATATCGTTGGAGAAAGCAGGAAAAAAAGTAGAGAAACGAACCGAAGCAGACCCGGTGGCGGATGAATTGCTTTTAGCCTTTGACCAGCACCCCACTTTCAAAGATGCATTTTATGCATTGACACCAGGCAGACAGCGGGCGTATCTTTTGCATTTTTCGCAGCCCAAACAACCAATAACACGCACCTCCCGCATCGAAAAGTGTATGCCTATGATTTTGCGTGGCGAAGGTTTACACGATGCGTACCAGAAAGGAAAGTAGGAGGGGGGGCTAAATAATATCTTCGGTATTATCCTTTTGTATCATCACCAAACTTTTCCTTGGGACTTTTCTCGAAATCACTTCCGAATCTTCCAGAAAAAAGTTTAGGGCAAAAAAAAACCCTGACGTTGAGGCCAGGGTTTGGTATAATTGGTTTGTTCCTATCTTTTGTGTAGAGGTTCGTCAGAAACCGTAAGTTTCTTTCTGCCTTTTCTTCTTCTTGCTGCCAATAAACGGCGACCGTTTTTGGTTGCCATACGGCTGCGGAAACCATGTTTGTTTCTTCTTTTTCTTTGTGACGGTTGAAAGGTTCTTTTCATCGTAATTTACTTTATAGCTCCGGATTTCGGATTGCAAAGATAGGGCTTTTTTAAATATTTCAAATTCTTTTGAGAAAAAAAAATAAAAAATCCCACGCTTCAACAAAGCTATGTATTTTTGCACAGAATACATTATGGCTAAAAAACGACAGGAACCTACCGAAAAAGTGAAGCTAACCAAAGACAGCTGGAAAAAAGCTTGGTTGTTGGCAAAATACATCAAACCCTATGGTTTTACCTATTTCATAGGTTGGATTTTCTTGGTCCTATCCACTTCAGCGGGTTTGTTGTTTCCTTACCTCATGGGCTCGCTGTTAGGAACAGATCCTAAGGCAGGTCCAATGTCAAGCGCTTCCACTGCATTTGCCAACAATTCCGTTACCTCCATCGCGATTGCCCTGTTTATCCTTTTTGGGGTTCAATCCCTGTTCTCCTTCTTTCGCGTCGTACTTTTTAACAACGTTACAGAAAACGCATTGCGAGACATCCGCAACGATGCCTTTCAACGAATGATTTTCATGCCAATGGATTTCTTTAACACCAATAAAGTGGGTGCGTTGACCTCAAGGGTTTCGTCAGACATTACGCAAATTCAAGAAACCATGCGAACGACCATCGCTGAGTTTTTTAGGCAAATCGTAATCGTAACCGGTGGGATTGTATTCTTGGTTTTTATTTCTTGGAAATTGTCGCTCATCATGCTGGGAACTGTACCCGTAATGGCCATCATCGCGGTGTTTTTTGGACGATACATTCGCAAACTAAGCAAGGATGCGCAGAATTTTACAGCAGAGTCCAATTCCATTGTGGAAGAAGCATTGACAGGCATTGCGAATGTAAAAGCCTATACCAATGAAATGTTTAACCTCCTAAAATTCAAAAAGAATACGCAATACCTGAGGGACCTAAATGTGAAAAGCGGGATTTGGAGAGGTTTTTTCGTGTCCTTTATCATCTTCTGTCTCTTTGGGGCCATTGTCTTTATCGTTTGGCAAGGGATGCTCATGACACAAGGACCCCATCCAACCTTGGCTAAAGAAGGGTTTTACCAGTTTATCTTGTTTACCATTTTGATGGGAGCTTCCGTAGGTTCCCTTCCTGATTTGTATGCCAGCATTCAAAAAGCCATCGGTGCTACAGAAAGCTTGGTAGACATCATTCAAACCGCAACAGAACCAGAAACCCAAAAAGGAACCCAAACCCCAACCTTGAACGGGTCCTTAGCATTTGAAAACGTCAGCTTTGAATATCCACAACGGGCCGATGTACAAGTATTAGATGGAATTAATTTTAAAATTGAAAAAGACCAAACCTTAGCCATCGTTGGGTCGAGTGGGGCAGGTAAATCAACCATCACCAACCTGATATTACGTTTTTACAATCCGTCGAAAGGTAAAATCCTTTTCGACAATGTCGAAATTACCGAAATGGAACTGACGCACCTCAGGTCGCAAATTGCCATTGTACCCCAAGAAGTTATCCTTTTCGCAGGCACCATCCTCGAAAACATACGCTTTGGAAAGACAGATGCTTCGGATGAAGAGGTGTTTAACGCGGCGAAATCTGCAAATGCTTGGGATTTTATTCACGGATTCCCCGAAGGGATGAATACACAAGTAGGCGACCGTGGCATCCAACTTTCTGGCGGACAAAAACAACGCATCGCCATTGCCCGCGCCATTCTAAAAAACCCAACCTTCCTGATCCTCGACGAGGCGACTTCAGCATTGGATTCAGAGTCTGAAAAACTGGTGCAAGATGCCCTCGATACATTGATGATGAACCGAACTTCAGTGGTCATCGCACACAGACTTTCCACCGTTCGAAAGGCAGATAAAATCATTGTCATCCAAGACGGTAAAGTTTTAGAAGAAGGAACCCATGATTCCCTCATTGCCATGAACGGAGCCTATGCCAATTTTGTAAACCTTCAAAGATTAGCTGAAGGATGAAATCCTTAACCCGAGTGGGTATTCAAAGAGCGTTAATACCTGGTTTCCCGCCCCTCCTTGAAAATGAATCGCAAGATTTTAAAAACGAATTTCTGGGAAGAGATTTTTCACCGGAAAACTTACAGATTCAAGCAAAGGAAAGGATCCAAACCTTTACTTCCGAACAAAGAGCTACCTTGTGTCATTCCTTAAAGGTACAATACCAAGGAATTGAAATCGAGGAGCCTGTTGCAAAGAACCTCCAATTGCTTCAAAATGAAACCGCGGTTACGATCACAACCGGGCACCAGCTGTCTCTGATGTCAGGACCGATGTTTTTCGTTTATAAAATTCTTCATGTGCTTAACCTGTGTGAATTACTGAATGCGCGGCAACAGGAAATTCATTATGTCCCCCTGTTTTGGCTTGCTTCTGAAGACCATGATTTTGATGAGATAAAAACATCAAATGTTTTCCAGCAAAGCTTCACATGGGATTCCTTGGGAGGTGGGGCTGTAGGACGTTTTTCAACCGATGGGTTAGGTGCCGTTTATCAGGCCGTGTTTGACTTGTTTCGTTCTGAATTACAAGATGACCTCAAAGAATTGTTTAACCTCTCTGAAGGAGATTCATACGGTCAACATGTTTTTAAATGGGTCAATCGCATGTTTGGAACTTTCGGACTTGTGGTCTTGGACGCGGACAACCCAATCCTTAAAAAAGAAGCCATTCCCCTGTTTGAAAAGGAGTTAACCGAAAGAACATTGGCTGCTAAAGTATCCGAAACCAACACGCGACTCGCTGCTTTTCACAAGAAACCTCAGGTTTTTGTACGCCCCATCAACGTATTCCACCTTTCTCTTGGAAATCGACAACGGGTAGAGGAGGTTGGAAGCCAGTTTAAGTTGGGAGAGGAAAGCGTGTCGGAAGAAGATCTACGAACAAAACTCCATGAGCATCCTGGTTCCTTTTCCCCGAATGCATTGTTGCGACCCATCTTTCAAGAGTTTGTTTTGCCAAACGTGTGTTATGTGGGGGGAGGAGGAGAGTTGGCCTATTGGACACAGTTGAAGTCAAGTTTTGAGTCATTTGGAATGGCTTTTCCCATTTTGCAGACGAGAATCAGCGCTTTCATTGTGAAGCAATCTTGGATTTCGTCAGGTGCGTTACACGAAGCATTTGCTCCACTTGAAGAACAGGTGTCAAAAGTACGAAAGTCGGATGGTGCGCAAGAAGAACTGTTTCATTCCATAGATCAAAAAGCAATTTCACTCGTTGAGGTGTTAACCCAGGGTGTAGAAGGAATGGGGAACGATGCGCATAAGTGGGCGGGCGCAGAGGTTGCGAAACTAAATGCGAATTTGGATGCCTATAAATTGAAATGGCAACGACAGCACAAGCAGAAATTTGAGCAAGAAATACGTCGTTTGGAAAAAGTACACCAGCAATTGTATCCGAATGGAATCCCACAGGAAAGACATCAAAACCTCCTGCATTTTTGTCCCGATGGGAACTGGCGAAATTTATTGAGCCAACTTAAAGAGGGATTGGATCCACTCAATGAAGAGATTCAAGTTTTTATCGAAGAGGGAAAATAAGCGCCTTCGTTTAACCTACTTTTTTTTCGTTACCGGAAACTGCGCTCCGAAATTCACATTGAATTGATTGTAGATAAACATCTGTGATGCCTTGTCACTTGCGTTCATGGTGGTGCGGATGTCAGGCATGTGGATAAACCCAACCTTACATTCTCCCTGAATGAAGAAGTATTTAAAGAAATTCAATTGCAAAGCAGCCAATCCATCTACACCATAACCAGAAATGTGAAAAGCGTCATAGCGTGGATTGTTTAACAGTGTTGTGTTGGTTTTTGGAAGCATCATTCCCAAGCCTCCGCCAAATAAGAAAGTGGTTTGAAAGTATTTCCTTGAATAAAGAGAAATGGATTTTCGCAATTCGGAATTAATGTAATTCAGCCCGTCCGTATGTTCGAATTTCAAGAAATCTTGCGCAATTGTAAAGTCTTGGTCGTTGTACACCCCATCGTATGAAGTTCCACTGTTGTAAATGTATCCGTTCATTGTGGTGGGTTGGTCGTGCAACATTACGTATTTCATGTGGTCGACACCAAAGGAAATCTGTAAGTCATTTTTGAAATAATACCCAATCCTAAAATTGTATTGCGGAATGGTCATTCTTTTTGGATTCAAGTAAAGGTCGGCTGAGAAAGGAGATTGGCGGTCAACGGCTACGACATCATACATTGTAAAATCGTAATTGTTTCCCATGAAATGAAGGGTAGAGGGGGAATAATAAGAACGGTTCCATCCCCAATAAAAGTAAAACGATCCTTTTTCGAAGGCGGTTTTTTTCGCGGTTTGTCCCCATCCAGCCAAGGAAAAACATTGTGTAACCAGCAGGATAAAAAATAGTTGTTTCGTTCTTTTCATGGTCGGTAAAATTAATTATTTATGGTTAACTTTACTATGACGAAGGTCAGTTTTAATTTCAATCTAAACGTATGAAAATCCGATTTTTAGTTCTTTTTCTGATGGCTGTGCTTGTGCAAGTGTTTAGTCAAGAAACCATTGAAATAGACGAAGCGCAAAAGTCGAAAATCTTAGAAGCGCACAATGCGTTTCGACGACCCTTAAAGTTGAGTCAACTGACTTGGAATGAGGAGCTATCCGAATTGGCTGAAAACTGGGCCATGACCTTGGCGAAAAAAGACAAGTCAATACACCATAGACCAGACAACGAATTTGGCGAAAACATAGCCTATTTTAGCTACGAAGACGACCTTTCGTATGGCGTAAGCCTTTGGACCGACGAGAAAAAAGATTTTGAGTACAAGCCCATTGGGGATGATTACGCAATTGCCGGTCACTACACCCAAGTCATCTGGAAAAATACCACTGAAGTCGGTTGCGGTTGTGCCAAAGGAAAATCGGGCTATACGTACTTCGTTTGCAACTACAATCCCCATGGAAATGTAATCGGACAAAAACCTTATAAATAATGAAATACTTTTTTGCAATCTTGCTGCTTTCCACTTTCTTGTTATCTTGCCATTCGTCGCGGAGTTGTAACTGTGCAAGCGCCAATTCAAAAACCACTCGTTTTAAATAATAAACCATGAGCATCCCCATTATTTTTCTCGTTGTTATCCTTGTTGTGGTAATAACTTCCCTGTATACCGTGAACCAAGGCACTGTCGCAGTGATCACACTTTTTGGGAAATACAAAAGAAGCGCAGCACCAGGACTGCGGTTTAAAATTCCTCTGTTGGAAAAAGTATACAAAAGAATCTCCATTCAAAACCAGAGCATTGAATTGGAATTTCAGGCAGTCACCGTCGACCAAGCAAATGTTTATTTCAAAAGTATGTTGCTGTTTTCCGTTCAAAATGAAGATGAGGAAACCATCAAAAAGGTCGCGTTTAAGTTCATCAGCAATAAAGATTTAATGCAGGCTTTAATTCGTACCATTGAAGGTTCGATTCGTTCCTATGTAGCAAGTCAAAAACAATCCGAGATTTTAGGCCTTCGGAATGAATTGGTGGAAAATGTAAAAGACCAAATCGACAACACACTTGAAGCCTGGGGTTACCATCTTTTGGATTTGCAAATCAATGACATCACTTTTGATACGGCAATCATGGAAAGCATGAGCAAAGTGGTGGCTTCGAACAACCTTAAAGCGGCAGCAGAGAATGAAGGACAAGCCTTGTTAATTACCAAAACCAAGGCTGCGGAAGCAGAAGGGAATGCGATTAAAATTTCAGCTCAAGCGGAGAAGGAAGCGGCCATGTTGCGTGGACAAGGGGTTGCCTTGTTTCGTCAAGAAGTGGCAAAAGGAATGTCTGAGGCTGCAGAACAAATGCAACAAGCAAATTTGGATACCAACGTGATTCTCTTTTCAATGTGGACAGAAGCCATTAAGAATTTCGCGGAATATGGTAAGGGAAATACGATTTTCTTAGACGGTAGCCCCCAAGGGATGGAGAACACCATGCGCCAGATTCAAGCCATGATGTCGGACCATCACAAATCCAAAGCGAAGTCTTAATCCAATAAATTCATACGGATCTAAAGTTTGATGTGCCCAAGAGGGTGTTGTCAAACCGATTTTTTGATTCTTTAACACTTTTAATTCATTGATTTAAACATTTGTTTAATTTGCTTGTTTAATTTTGCACCATCGAAAGCGAAATGAACAGTACTGCCGAAGAAAAAATTAAACAAGCCGCCTTACAGGTCTTCGTAAAAAAAGGCTTTGCAAATTGCTCTTCTCGAGAAATTGCAAAAGAAGCAGGAATGAATGTTGCCTTGGTGAATTACTATTTTAGGTCAAAAAGTAAATTATTCACCATCATTTTTGATTCTGTGATGGCTGAATTCATGCAATCCATGGTGCAAGTTTTTAATGGGTCCCTTCCCATTCGTGAAAAAATCAGATTTCTTATCGAGCGAGAGTATGAATTTTTAACCAAAAATCCAGAAATACCCATTTTCATCCTAAACGAACTTTCCAGAAACCCAGAAGCCATTGAAGGATTCAAACCTGTGATGGAAAAAGTGATGGAGTCCGGAGTCTTTGAAGAAGTAGCGAAACTTCAAAAATCAGGCGAAATGCGACAAATGGATATGCTTAATGTCACCTTGCTCATCATGTCTAATTGTCAATATCCATTTATGGCGAAACCCCTCATGTCTGTCATTCACCACGTGGACGAAGTGGCATATTATGGTCAGTTAGAGGCGCACAAAAACCATGTAACCCAAATGATACTTAATTATCTTTTCCTTAATGATTCAAAAGCAATAAAATGAAGTTACTACTAGCAGGCTTGCTATCCCTTGTTTTCGTGAGTGCAATGGGCCAAACGCTCACCTTAAATGATTTACTCAAAATGGCAGACACGGCAAATCCCACCTTGCGAAATGCCCGTTTAGACATCGATATCAATGCGGTGCAAAAAAAGGCTTACTTGTCTTCACGTCTGCCACGCCTCTCCGCCACCGGAGACTATAAGTACAATGCCATCATTCCGGGGCAAATTGTTCCCGCAGATTTTTTCGGGGGACCTCCTGGAACCTATGCACAAGTAAAATTTGGGGTACCTTACAACCTTAGCAACAGCCTTCAGCTTACACAAGTGCTTTACAATCCTCAGTTGAATTTTGGGTTGAGTGCTTTGGACATCAACCAGCAAATTGTGGAACTGCAATACCAAGTGGCACAACAGGAAGTGAAATCTCAAATTGCCAACACCTATTTTGGTCTGCAAGCTGTTTCCAAGCAAATTGAATACTTGAAAATGAATGTCAAAAACATAGACCAATTGATTCAAAACATGGAGTTATTGTACCAACAAGGTTTAGTGATTCCTACGGAAACAGATAAATTGAGGATCAATAAAATCTCCTTGGAAAATGCCATCTTGAAATTGGAAAACACCAAATTACAACTGCAGAGTTTGTTGAAAATACTGGTGGGTATGGACGATAAAAGCCCAATGAATGTGGAAGATGACCAGGTGATACAACAATCGCTTTTGGTGGATAAAACCACGATTAATCGCCCGGAATTGGCTTTGATTAACGCGCAAAAGCAAATGAATGATGAGGAAACGAAAGGGAATAAAATGGCCTACTTGCCCAGTCTGAATTTTTACGCTTCTTACAATTACAATTACAACATGAAACCTGCCGATGACATTCGGATTGGAATTAGTTCTGCATTTCTTGGATTGCGCTTGGATTGGACCTTGTTTGACGGCTTCGAAAAGCACAACAAAATTAAGATGAATGCAATGAACAAGGAGAAGTTAGAAACGCAAGAAAAGTTGGTAACCAATCAAATGAACCTTGCTACGCAAAATGCTGAGCGTGAAATTACCTTGCAAACGTCTAATCTTTCCCTAAGCCAAGAACAACTAAGGCTTTCCCAAAAAGTATTTGAAACATCGGAGGCTCAATTTAAAGCGGGAACCATCGGAACCAATGAATTGTTACAATCCGAAAATGCATTGGAGCAAGCACAATCAAATGTTGTGAGTGCCTACCTTCAATTGCGACAAGCAGAACTGAGCTTTTTAAAATCCATAAGTAGTATAAAATAATCACAAGTCATGAAAACGAACAAAAATGTATTGATTGTAGGTGGCATTGCCATTGTATTGGTAATCCTAGCTGTTTTTAAACTGATGACCAACAAAAAAAATGTGGAAGACAAAATCTACATTCCAGAAGTTGGCGCAGCGGTATTGGTAGAAGTAGATCATCCAAAATGGTTTACCTTCGAAAATGAATTTAACTATTTAGGGGTTTTTGAAGCCTTTCGTCAAAACACGATCGGTGCAGAAGGAGGCGGAAAAGTCATCGCCATGAACGTTGAAGAAGGAGACAAACTCGGAAAAGGTGCGCTCATCGCCAAATTGGATGATGAAATGATTCGTTTGCAAATCGAAAACCTTGAAGTGAGCATCGAGGGACAGAAAAATGACGACCAAAGGTATTCTACTTTATCGAACCAAAATGCAGTGCCTGCAGTTCAATCGGAGAAAGCAAAACTGGGAATTAAAGCGTCTATGGTTCAAAAGAAACAGCTTGAAAAACAGCTTCGCGCTTGCACCATTCGCGCACCGTTTGCAGGGGTTGTGTCGAAAAGATACATCGATTTGGGATCTGTCATTGGATCAGGTTCTCCGGTGATAGAAATTACCGACATATCAAGCCTGAAGTTAACCATCAGTGTCCCGGAAAGAGACATCAACAAGTTTAAGGTGAATGACAAAGTATCCATCAAAGCAGATGCTTTTTCAGATAATGTTGCAGGTAAAGTGACCAACATCGCTGTGCAAGCAGACAAATCACACAATTTTAAAATTCAAATTCTACTTAAAAATATAAACCAACAATTACGCGCTGGGATGTATGGCTACGCTGTGTTACAAAGCGACCAAAAAATCACTTCGATTTCAGTTCCAAGAAAGGCATTGGTGGGTTCCCTGAAAAATCCACAGGTTTTCGTGGTTAGAAACGGCAAAGTGAAATTGGTATCCTTTACAACAGGCCTATCGGAAGGTGACCTTTTGGAAGTGAGAAGTGGACTTTCAGTAAACGACATCATCGTGGTGAAAGGACAAATAAATTTAAAAGACAATAGCAACGTAAAAATTTCAAAATAAGATGACTTTAACGGAATTATCGATAAAAAGACCTTCTTTTATCATTGTTATTTTTATCATTCTCATTGGAGGAGGATTGATTTCCTACAACCAATTGAGCTATGAGCTGATGCCGGATTTCTCTCCTCCGGTATTAACCGTCACAACAACGTATCCAGGCGCTTCTCCTGCAACCGTAGAATCCCAAGTTTCTAAACCCCTCGAGGACGGATTGAGTGGCATTGAAAACCTAGACGAAGTTACATCCTTTTCCTTGGAAAATGCTTCCGTTGTATTACTAGAGTTTAAAAACGGTGTAGATATTAATGAGGCGCTACAGGATGCACAACGTAAAATCAATGCCATTGAAAACAACCTTCCCGACAATGCCAGTAAACCGGTTTTAGCTAAAATTGAGCCCAACGCTTCGCCTGTCATTCAAGCAAGTGCCGTGGCAACCAACATGGACAACCGAAGCTTCATGACCTTGCTCAATGAACAAGTCCTTCCCCAAATCAAACAAGTAAAAGGCGTTGCCGAGGTACAAGTAATTGGTGGAGAAAAACGTGAAATCCGCGTGAACGTGGATAAGGAAAAGTTGAAGTTGTATGGACTTTCTTTGGCAAGCATCAACCAAGCCATCGCTGCAGCCAATGTGGAATTTCCCACAGGGAAAGTGAAAAATACCGGCGAGCAAATGACCGTTAGGCTCTCTGGGAAGTTTCAATCCATTGCACAATTGAAAGACTTGGTTTTAAGCTCCTCAGGAACCTCCGTTGTGAAACTCGGTGATGTTGCCGATGTTGCAGACAATACGGAAGACCGTTTGTCCCTATGTCGTCTCAATGGTGTGGAAGGGATTGGCCTCCGAATCAAAAAGCAAAGCGATGCCAATGCCGTTGAAATGTCTGAATTTACCAAAGCGAGGTTCAAGGATTTGGAAGAAAAATTCAAAGCCGAAGGGTTGAAGTTTAACATCGCTACCGATACTTCAAATGTTACCTTAGAATCCGTAAATGCCGTACAACACGACCTTGAACTGGCCATTTTATTGGTCGCTTTGGTCATGTTGCTTTTCTTGCACACCCTGCGAAATGCCTTGATTGTACTCATTGCCATACCTGCATCCCTCATTTCTACCTTCATCGCCATGTACGCTTTGGGATTCACGTTGAACCTGATGACCCTTTTGGCAATGTCTCTTGTCATTGGAATCTTGGTGGATGACTCCATTGTTGTACTTGAAAACATTTACCGCCACCTCAAAATGGGAAAAAACAAACGCCAAGCCGCCTTGGATGGTAGGAATGAAATTGGTTTTACCGCCCTCGCCATTACCTTGGTGGATGTCGTAGTGTTCTCTCCCGTAGTATTTATTGAAGGTGTAATCGCCGATATTTTGGAGCAATTCTCCATCGTAGTCGTAATTTCTACACTGATGTCCCTCTTTGTTTGTTTTACCCTTACGCCGTGGTTGGCTTCCCGAATGGCCAAAGAGGTCAACCTGAAGGAAAAGAAGAATCCATTCTATAAATTCTTGGCTTGGTTTGAAGGCCGTCTTGAAAAATTTACAGAAGCCTACGTGCATTTGGTAAGTTGGTCCTTGAAACACAAATGGCTAACGGCATTAGGTATTTTTGTCATTTTTGTGGCCAGTTTTAGTACCATGACTTTAGGTATTGTAGGACAAGAGTTCGTGGCCCAAGGCGATGAAGGAAAGTTCATGCTTAAGTTGAAGTTTGATAAAAGCACCACCTTCGAGGAAAACAATCGGGTGACCCACGAAATTGAGGAAATGTTGATTGCCCAAAAAGACATCATTGATATTGTGTTTTCAAATGTTGGGGGTCCAAGTTCCGGGATGGGAGCAGCCTCTTTCGGTTCAGAATACAAATCTGAAATCACTGTGAAATTAATTCATGGAATGCAGGAAAAATACCCGACCATCAATTACATGACAGAGGTGCGTAAAAAAATTGAAAGTTCTCATCCAGGGGTTGAAGTCAAAGCTTTGAACATAGGAATGATTGAATCTGAAGAGGCCCCGATAGAAATTTTCTTATCCTCCAATGACAATGATTTGTTGATCAAAGAAGCCCGAAGGTTAAAAGGATTTATGGACACGATTAAAGGTGCTAAAGATGCTTACATTTCTACCGATGACGTCACCCCGGAAATTCGAATTGAACTGGATCGTGAAAAAATGGGACAGCTTGGATTGCCCATTGCGATGGTAGGGATGCAAATGCAGAACGCACTAACAGGAAACGACGATGTGAAATATGATGACAAAGGAGAAGAGTTTGGTATTAAAATCATGATGGACAGCTACGACCGCCAGAACATCGGGGACGTTAAATCCATGTCTTTTATGGCGAATGATGGAAAACAAGTGCGATTGGAAGAATTTGCCAATGTAACCATGGAAAATGGAAATGGTTCCCTGGAAAGAAAAAACCGTGCAAACAATACAACCCTGAGATGTTGGGTGTTAGGTCGTGCAGCGGGAAATGTTTCGCAGGACATCGACGCGTATTTGAAAGACAAACCTTTGAATCCAAATGTGAAAATGAAGTGGGGTGGGGAAGTAAAACGTCAAAAGGAATCCATGGGTGCCTTGGGTACCGCAATGGGCATCGGCCTCTTGCTCGTTTACCTAATTATGGTGGTGCTTTACGACAATTTTGTCTACCCGTTCATTGTCCTTTTCTCAATCTTTGTAGCGCTCATTGGTGCCGTCTTGGCCTTGAGTTTGTCTTCCTCTAACATGGGTATTTTCACCATGCTTGGTATGCTCATGCTCCTCGGTCTCGTGGCGAAGAATGCCATCTTGATTGTGGATTTCACCAACCATTTGAAAAAGGATGGAATGAGTACACGAGAAGCCTTGTTGGAATCCGTGCGTACGCGTTTGAGACCCATTTTGATGACGACCATCGCCATGGTAATTGGTATGATTCCCATCGCAGTTGCAAAGGGTACAGGGGCCGAATGGAAAAATGGCTTGGCTTGGGTTCTTATCGGTGGGTTGACGAGTTCAATGTTCCTTACCATCATCGTAGTTCCTTTGATGTACGACACCGTTGACCGAGTTAAAGCGTGGTTTGCTAAACGAAAATTGGTAAAGAAATTAGCGGTTACGGAAGAAGCTTAAAGCCTTTTCAAACTATTTCTGTATCCAGAGGTATTCGAAGTATTGGGCATTGTCCAATTGGAGTTGAACGGTATACATACCTGTAGGAATGTTGGAGATGTCTACCTTTTGTTTTGCTTTGGATTCCAAAGGATAGGCTTTTACCACTCTGCCGAAAGCATCGTAGACTTTAAACAATGCTGTTTTTTCTGAAACATTTTCGGTTTCAATAAAGAGTTCTTGCGTTGCTGGGTTTGGGTATATTTTGAAACCCGATGCGGTTTCTGAGATTCCAGCACATCCTTCTATGGTGATGTCTTGACTGTAAAAAGAGGTGCCTGCATTGTTTTCAACATACAAGGTTACATGGAAAACACCAGTTGTATCAAAGGAAACTACAGGATTGCTGCCTGTGGCATAACTTGGCGTGGCACCGTTAGAAAAGGACCAGAAATAGGTGTTGTTCATGCCTGTTCCTTCGTAATTTAATTGGATTACTTCTCCTGCACATGCAAGCAATGTCGAGGCGGAAAAATTCGCAACCGGTGCTTCGTTGGTTTGACCGTCGTTTCGGGTATACCAAATGGGAGAAGTGAAAATCTCGTCGCCATCCCCTTGAAGAATCCTTGCATAATAGTAATAGGTACTTCCGTCTGGTATGTTGTGGGTAAAGGAATGGGTTGTGGTAGCATTTGCTTGGGTTAGCAAGGTTGCTTGTTGACCACTTTCAGGTATGCCATGGTAAATAAAAATACTTGCTACGGTTTCTGAGAGGTCAAAGTCAATGCAATCAATAAATACCGTTGGGTTTCCCGCTTGCGTGATGATGCTTCCCATGGGTTGCTCATTGACCTTGAAGTCTGGACGGAAATTCCAATCATCTGAGGCATAAAAATGCATTTTTCGGAAGGCGTAGAGTAGGTCGTTTTTTGTCAATTTTCCCGCAAACAATCCCAAGCGACCCTGTTGAGATCGACCAAATACGCTGTTGTGGGTGTCGTGGTCAAGTCCGACGCCAAGGTGATAGCCTCGTTTCAAAGCATCCGTGTATCTTGCCCAATAAGAACCATTCGTTGGGTTACTATAGGTAAAATTCGTTGAAAAGGCAGGGCCACTTCTGAATGCCAAACCAACGATGGCTTCATCTGCCACAGAATCGGCTTGAACGGTGAATAAGCCATTGTAATCGCTTCCTTGCGGATGCGCTAAATAACCAAAAGTATTGGGTTTGCTGTTGATGGTTTGCCACAAACCCGTGTAGTCATATTCCCCAACGTAGGCGTCGTACAAGTTGTTTTGCCAACCAATTAAACTGTCATACCCATAAATTAAAATGTGTCCGCCATTCGCAATGATGCCCCATTCCATGCCATACATGGCCACAAACGTATCCTCCACCGTTGCATTGAGGGCATCGTTTACACCGTTGTAAAAGTATTGCTTATTGATCATTCCACTTGCGTAGTGGTTATGTTCTGAGATGCCATAAAAATCGATGTGAAGTGATTCTTTTGCATACTCGAAGTCCTGAAATGGCTTTGACATGCCTGAAGTAACGCTGTCTTTGTTCCCGTCTGAATAGCCACTGTGTGCGTGAATGTTCCCATAATAATGGTTCCAGTTTTGGGCAATGCCTTGTTTTGCAAAACACAAAAGGAGTAAAAGCGTGATTTTTTTCATTGCACAAAGGTTAACCCAAATGTAGCGAATCGTGTGCTATAAAGGAATAAAAGACCACAAATTCAATTCCGTGGAGAAGAATTTAGGTCCATCGAGAATTAAAGTTCTTAATTTTATACCCATGAAGAAACTGTGTTTTTGTCTTTTACTTCTCTTTCCCCTGGTCTCTTTTGGGCAGGTCACTTGGCATGCAAAAAAGCATCCTGGCGTTTCGCTTACTTTTTCTGGTTTTGGCGACCTTTATTTGGGTTATCAAACGAATGCAGGACTTTACAAGTTTAATTTCCTTTACAGCCACAAATTCAACCGTAGGGTGCGTAATAACCTATTGTTGTTTCGTACAGAATTTAAATCCAAGCGGTTTCACTCTACTTTGGGACTTATGAATGGGGATTATGTGACCTACAATCTTTCTTCTGAACCCTTTTGGGCAAAACCCCTCAATGAAGCCTATGTGGGATTTAAGATGCTTAAAAAGAAGAATCTTTGGTTGGATGCGGGCATTTACAATTCTTTTATTGGCTATGAAACGATGGTTTCATCCGACAGTCCAACCTTAACCCGAAGCATTGTGGCTGACAATTCACCTTATTACCTAAGCGGGGTGAGGTTATTGTATACCTCCGAAAACAAAAAGCATGAATTTGGGGCGCATGTGTTGAACGGTTGGCAACGCATTTATTTCGACCCAGCGATCAAAAGACCGGCCTTTGGATTCCATTACAAATATAATGTCGCACCCGATTTTTTTGTAATGTATGCTGCTTTTTATGGCTCCGTTTACCCTGATGAAATGAAAATCAATCGGTTCTACCAACATGTAAATGCTTCCTACGTGAAGGGCAAGTGGACTTTCATTTCAACGATAGATTTAGGAATTGAGGCGGGGTATCTTTGGGGAGCTGGGCAGGTAATTGCAAAGTATCAATTCGCAACCAAATGGGCATTGGCAAATCGAGTAGAAACCTATCTCGATCCGCACAACCGATGCCTAACCAACGGTACGAGTGCGAAAAAAGAAATTGGCGGTTTTTCCACTACCTTGGATTTCCAACCTAACTCAAACATCTCCATTCGGATGGAGCCAAAAGTTTTTGTCGCCAGTAAAGAAATCCTGAATTCTGAGCAATTTTCTTTTATGGGCAATGTAGGTGTTGCGGTTAAATTTTAACACAGGGACAGAACTTACGTGGTTTTTGAGAAAAAGTCTTATTTTTGCATCCCTCAAAGTGGAGATTCGCAAGAGGGAAATGATTGTCAAATCACGTTTTTGCAAATTTTGGTCCTATAGCTCATTCGGTTAGAGCAACTGACTCATAATCAGTAGGTGCTTGGTTCGATTCCAAGTGGGACCACATATTTTCCCTTCCCTGGGTCCGCTGCGGAGCGAAGGGAAGGGAAAGTAGAAAGGAAGGTTTCTTTTTTAAACCCCTTTCTCATCGAGTGACGCTAAATAGTTTCTAGCGTTCGTCAAATGAATTTCTTGTTTTTCCGTCGACATCTTATCGAAGGTATGCACCAACATTCCCAAGCGAGGATTCGATAAAAAGAAGGAACGTTGTTTGTCCATGAAATGCCAAAAAAGACCGTCCCAAGTCGCTTGCCAATCTCCTTTTTCGTAATCACTCATCTTCATCAAATAATTACTGCCACTGATGTACGGTTTGGTAGACATCATCCCGCCATCGGCAAATTGACTCATTCCATAAATGTTAGGAACCATAACCCAATCATACGCATCTATGAAAAAAATCATAAACCATTCGTACACCTCGTCAGGATCAAATTCGCACAATAACATGAAATTCCCTAGTACCATCAAGCGTTCAATGTGATGACAATAGCCGGTATCAATTGCTTTTTTTAGGGTGATGTCAATGGGTGCAATCCCAGTGGTTCCGTTCCAAAAATCGGCAGGTATCTTCCGTTTAAAACCCCAATAATTTCGCGTGCGCTCTTCTTTTCCCTTGATTTCATAAACCATGCGAATGAACTCCCTCCAACCCATGATTTGACGTACAAATCCTTCCAATGAATTCATTGGGATTTGGTGCTTTTCAGCAAAGCCAAGTGCCTCATCTAGGACAAACTGAGGGGTCAAAAGTCCTACGTTCAGCATTGGCGTCAACACACTGTGATGCAAGACCAATTCATCTTTAACAATGGCATCCTCATATGTTCCGAAGTCCGCAAAGCGCTCGGTAAAAAAGCGCTGTAACCATTCCTTTGCCCCTCCAAAGGTGGTTGGATATTCAATCCAACCACCCAATTTACCTGGATTCTTGGAAAAATAAGTTTCCGTATATGCGTTTGCCTCCCGTTCTCGTTCATTCAATCTGGAAATTTTTATCTCTGGAGCTATGCCTTTCTTTGGAAACTTACTTCGGTTTTCTTCATCGAAAGACCATTTCCCCCCAAGGGGTTGCTGGTTGGTGTCCACCAAAATGCTGCGTTGTGTGCGCTGTTGCTTGTAAAAATCCGCTTGAAACAATTTCTTTTTGGATCCAAATTTCGCAGTTAAGGATTCGATGTCATTTAAAAACATCGGGCTCCCAAATTTGACTGTCTTGATTTCTTCGGATTGACACGCTATGGAAATGCGTTGTTCCAGCCACTGATCTGTGGTTTCGATATAATAAATCGTTGGGTTTCCTAGGGATTTTACGTAAGGGATCAGGTGACGTATGTCGGAAATATCTTCGTTGCTTGAAATGTACTTTACCGTCTTTCCTTTCGCCAATAACCAGTCTTCATATTGCTTCATGGAGCTCCGGTGAAAAGCGATTTTCCGTTTGTGAAAAGGATACTGTCGAAAATACAGGTATTCTTCGACCAGATAAAAGATTTCACATGCTGGAAGCAGTGGGTTTTCTTCAAAAAGTTGATGCGGAAAAATAAGCCCTACGTTCATACTTGTTGTTTATTCGTTCTACATCGGTCACTACAATATTTGACTTCCTCCCAAACTTTTTCCCATTTTTTCCTCCAGGTAAAGGGACGCTGACAGGTCAAACAGACTTTTTGTGGCAAATCACTCTTTTTTCGCTGTTTCATTTTCTTGGGTTGACATGTTTTTTCACAATTCGTTTTGCGTCGTTCTTAACGGCGATTTCTTTTCGAAAGGACCAAACTTCTTCACTTGAAGAACGCTGTGTTTCTTCTAGGTTCACAATGGGAAACGGGTAATCCACCCCGACGCGAAAAGAATAAAGCGTCTGCTCCATCTCACTTAGCAACCAAGGTTCGTGTATGAATTCAACGGGAACTGGAGCGAGTTCAGGTACCCACTTTCGAATGAATTCGCCCTGTGCATCGTGCTTTTTTGAATTTTTGATTGGATTGTAGATCCGAATGATGTTCATTCCTGTTAATCCTGCTTGCATTTGAATCTGTGGGTAATGAATTCCGGGCTCGTAGTCCAAAAAGAGGCGCGCAAGAAAATGCAATTCACGCCAATCTTGACCAAGGTTAAAGACATAGAAAGAAACCAACATGGCGCGCATTCGAAAATTGACATACCCCGTTTCGATTAAACAACGCAAACACGCATCTACAAGCGGTACCCCCGTTTTCGCACCATGCCAAGCGGATAAATAGGATTCATTTTTAGGTTTTTCTTTGCCGAGATAGGCCCTGTTAAACGGTTCAAATTCGATTCGACATTCATCTTCAAATTTTTGGATGAAATGGCAATGCCAATGCAGACGCGAAATGAACTGGGTCAAGGCACGTTTGTGGGTCGATGTTTTGTAATGCTGCATGGTATATTGATACACCATCCGCATGCTGATGTTTCCATAACTTAAATAGGGTGATATGCGGCTACAGCTTTTCCGACTCAATGCGGGTTTGGAGATGTGATTTGCATAGTTTACGCCTCTTGTCTTTAGAAAACTGTCCAAGTATTTCCATGCAAAAGATTCTCCGCCAGGTTGGAAATTAGGATGGTCAGTGGTTATATCGGTTGGCAAATCAACGCCTTTAAGCTGACGATAGGTGGTCGTATCCAGCGCAAGTACATTCAAATCCTTTTCCGAGGCTAAAAAAGGCTTTTGTTCCATGATGGCCTTCCATCTTTTTTCCCAACCTACCCTTGTGTTTCCGCCTCGTTGAACCGCATTGTGTGTGTATTCATTCCACCTAATGTGATGTGCGTTACAAAATGCTTGTACTTTTTTATCCCTTTGGAAAGTTAAACGGTTTCCAACTTCTTGGTGAGAGAAAATCGTTTGAATTTGATAGGTTTTTTGTAATTCACTGAACAATGGAATTGCTTCCGAATGAAAATAGTAAAGCTGTGCGTTCCGTTCGCTAAGCTTCGCATTCATTTCCCGTAAGGATTGATATACAAAACGCCAATGCCTTACGTCGCTGTCGTGGTAGTGCATGACCGTTGGTTCAAAGCAATAGAGGAGAAGGATGGGCAACGACTGTTTTTGGGCTTGAAACAAGGCTTCGTGATCTGTAAATCGTAAATCTCGCTTAAACCAAACCACAACGATTTCCGGCTTGTCTAAATTTTGCTCGGCCATTTCTCAGGTTTAGCATAGGACATACGATGCAATAATTTGTTTTCATAGTAGGCATCTAATCCCGCGCAGGTTAAGGTATTCGCTTTTGCAACGTCAATAAATCCGTCATCCGATAGCCACTGTTCATCCAATTCGATGTACTGAATGCTGCCAATGATGAGTAAGGTTCCATTGATGGCTATGTCTATTTTTTCTTCGAACTTCATCCCTATTTTAATCGGAGCTTCCTCGACAAAAGGAGCAGTGAAAGGTTCAACAAATCGCTCGGTGAAACCACACGCTTCAAATTCTGAAACATTGCTGGGGTATTTTGCCGATGTCTGGTGTGCGTTCTCAGAATGCTCTTTATGAATCATATTCAGGGTGTATTGTCCCGTTTCGAGGATGTTGCGTAAGGTGTCGCGCTGAACGGTGTCTGGCCGACAAATGAATCCCCACAAGGGTGGATTCGCCCCAATGTGAACCAATGAGTTGAAAATGGCCACATTTGAATTTCCGTCCAACGATTTTGTCCCAATCAAAAAAGCTTGCTTAATACCAGCCAGGGAATTGATTAAAATCGCTCGGTAGCGATTCTCAAATTGATTGAGTTGTGAAGCATCAATGATCATGCGTGCAATTGTTTTTGAAGGAGTTCTTTGTTCAACACTTTCCAATAGGCAAAGAAAGAGGGGAAATATCCCGTTACTTCCTTTGAAATCCAATCCCTTGGATCCTCAGTTCCAACATAACCCTCATTCAAGGGATGTTCTTTGAAATAACTTTCACCCAAAGAATGGGTTTCCATGAGTTCTTTGAAAGAGCCAACAAAAAGTTGGAGGTTCTCAATGTTCTTTCCAAGTTCCAAAATGAATTGTAGAACATTTGGACTTACAGGATGCTCCCTAAAAAAAACAGGATCGAGTAATAAAATGCGATTGCCCACTTCTTCACGGTGCCAAGTTGGATCGAGGTTGTAGGGGTTGTAAACAAACGTAGGAAGAGAGCCATTCACTTGAATTTTCTCAACGGTAGGAAGAAGGGTCTCCAGCTGTATTTCACATGTTTCCATCAACGCTTTAGGAATTTTTTTTGGTGGCAAAGATTCATAGGGTGTGTCAAGAAAGGTCCCATTCTGTTGCGTGCCTGCGAAGCGATTGATGTTCTCCTGGTTTGCGACGTATTTTTTATTGCTATTCGCTCCACATACCCATTGCCAGCTGCAGCGGTTACTCGCCCAGTCGCCGTCTAACAAATGGTAATACATCCATTTTGAAGGCAACAACCAATGTGATTTTCCGATGTTCGTCGCAACGGCTGCAGTGTACATACGCATGTGATTGTGCATGTATCCGTGTTTGTAAAGCGTTTCTATGGCGTGGTCTATGCCTTGAATACCTGTTTGTGCATTCACGACCGCAGACGGAATCTCGCGATGCTCTACATCTGCTTGCGTAAATTTGAGATCTAAAGCCAAGTTTCGAACTTGTCCCAAACGTTGAAAGTAATCACGCCAAGCGAGCTCTTTGACAAAACTTTCCATGTCTTCTAGGTGATACCCTTTGGCAAGCATTGCTTCCAAGACCATTTTTGTACTGATTACACCCCTCGAAATATAGGGGGAGAGGTAGGTGACGGCCCCGGTCAAATAATTACGTGTCTCGCCGTACTTTATCGGATCTATTTGCGCAATTCGGTCGAGAATTTCTGCATATTTGGTGGGGAAATTCATTTATCGCTTGCTGATTTTGTTCATCGAAATGCCCGTTTGACGGGTACATTTAAATCGTTGAATTTCTGGATTGCGTTTTTTAGCGTGCTTTAGGCTTACCCCACTGTTCACACGTTCTCGCCATAAAATAAAACTGCTACGCTTTAGCTCCTTGCGCATCAATGCAATTACCTGAGTTTCTGTTTGGCCAAATTGTGAAAAAATCGCTTCGAAGGGTGTTCTGTCTTCCCAAGCCATTTCAATGATGCGATCTATGTCGACTTGTTCCATTTTTTATCGTGATTTCAAACCCATTTCCTAAACACGAATTTGAGATTATTGTTTAGATGTGTACGCTATTTTTGAATTCCCACCCTCCATGAGATTCAGGGACAGGGGGACAGGGAAAAATCTATTTTCAAAATACTAAATGTAACTTTAGCACGTTACGAGTCCCTCAACAAAAAAAAACAATGAAAAAAACACTTATTTTTCTAGGATTACTTGGGGTTTCCTTCACAAGTTTAAGCCAAATCAAAGTTACGCAAGTACATTTATCAAGCGGAGCCTACCGACAATTTGGTTTCACTCCATCAAACATTACTGACTTTGCTCCTTTGGCGCCCGGATCGTCAATTTTAACCAAGGATTTCAGTAACTATCAGGGTGAAATGGGATACTATAACCTTAGCTATCCGTTCAGCATGGGTATGCAAAACATCTCAACGTTCCAGTCCCTTCAGGTGGGATTATCGCTACCTAAATGCAAAGGGACCTTGCGTTTGGGAATATCCAATTTCTCCAATCAATTGATGAGTGCTTATGGTTCTTATTATGAATCACATGTGGTGGACACCTTAATTTCATCACAAAATGGAAGCATGACCTTTGTAGATTCAACCCTGAGCAGAAATGTATATGGAAATTACAGTAACCAACAAATTCGCTTAGAAGTAGCCTATGTTTGGGAGATGAATGCAGGCGAACGATGGGCATTCTCTGCAGGGGCAGGAATGTCTTTTGGATTATCTTACCTATCAAAAACCACCTTGCATTTTACCGAGTACACGAACAGTTATCAAGGGTATGGCTCGTATACTGGTAACCAAACAGACACGCATGAAAGTGAAACCTATAAGAATCCTATGAATTGGGGAGCAAATATTTATGTACCGCTGGGTATAAATTTCCGCCTAGGGACCAAACGTGCGTTCTGGAAACCATGGATGATTTATTCTGAACTACGTCCTCAATTGTCGTTTAACTCAATACCTAAGGTGGGTGTTAAATTTAGTCCAGGAATAGGTTCTACCAGTGGAATTCGATACAACATCCCAACCATTAAGAGAAAAGCGCACGCAGATTTTTAAACTATGTTTATAAAGATTGTGTTCCAGCAGTTGTAATTCACTGAACACGTTTTATATTTTTTCAAAGAGAAGGAAAAGTAATCCGTTTGTAACGGTGCTTTTCCTTTTTTTTATCCTCTCAGCACGATAACTTCCCCAGGGGTGGGAGAGGTGCGGAAGCTAGTTTCGCAAGCTGTTTTCTACCGTTATTCAACAATGTAACGCATCAAAACGTAGGTACCTGATGAGGATTGAACGATGATTTTTAGGTCGCCAGAAACCATTGGCGTGTAGCGCTCAATGTAATTCCCGTTGTTTCGCTTGAGCGGTTTCCAAATTTGGTTTTCATCAAGTAAGAAGAATTTCAAACCGGGTTCGTTGCATTCGATTTCAAATTCAATCAGTTTTCCAATGGTTAAGGTGCGTTCTTTCGGTGCTTTCCGTATGCTGTATTCTCCGTCCACAGGAAACATAATAGGTAAAATGATGGGTTTCTTGGTCTTTAATTTTGCCAAGATTTCCTCTGCAGTGAGAAACCCTTGTCGAAGATAATCTGGAGATACATCTGGTAAACTTTCGAAATCTTCCAAGGTTATTTTTTGGGTGGTAAAGAGCTCCATCGGATTTTCTGGGTAATGGGTAAAAACGGCCTGCTCCGGCGAAACATTAAACCAATGATCATTGAATTCTTTGATGGATTTTAGCCGTCCCTTCTTGTCTTTTACTCCGCCTCCTTCTCCCCAAGTCGCATCGAAGATCCGCCAAGCGTTGTCAATTTTTACCGCGTTCCAAACATGGTTTGATTCACTGAAACGATCTCCCTCCTCATAGTTAATTCCCTTTGCATAACCTACGATTGAGATGGCTTCGATGCCCGTGTTTTTTGCAATGGCTTCGAATAAATCAGCATACCCAGCACACACAGCCACCCTTGATTTTAGTACCCCCTCCGCAGAATTATCTCCGAAATTATGTGAATTGTACCCCTTGTCGTTGTAGGAAATGTTATCCGTTAACCAGACATAAACCCCTCGTGCTTTCTCGAGGTCGGTTTTTGCACTTCGGTTAATGTAGGCCGCAATGCTCTGAATGCTGTTCTCTTCATGGTCTGGACAATTTCGAATGTAGGCATCGAATTCGTTGAAGGGTTTGTTTTCATTCGTTTTTAGGGGTTCAGCTGCCATGGAAATGTTGGCAAAAAGGAGGCAAAAAAAGAGGGTTCTCATAGGCGGTTTGTTTAGGAGTACAATGCTCGTTTCGGTTTTGGTAACAGTTTTTTTTCTGCGCGCCAACCCCTACGTTTTCCGTAACCTTTGAAGCGGTTTGCATTCACCTTACAACTAAATTTACCCTATGAAAAAAAATATTTTTAATTGTTTGTGTTTTTTTCTGCCGATGTTTTGTGTGCCCGTCACTGCCCAAACCGTCGTTGATATTGAGACCAACGTCTATGCCTGCGTAGCGCTCGACAATACCCTTTGGATGGCTGAAAACCTTAGGGTGAAAACCTTTCGAAATGGAGATTTAATGTTTCAAGCACAAAGTGCGGACGATTGGATTCGAGCCAGTGAGAACAAAGAACCGGCATGGTGTTATTATGAAGATGAAAATGGTATGGATGTGAATACAATCCTCTACAATTGGTACGCAGTTACCGATGCCAGAGGCATTGCCCCCTTGGGTTGCCATGTTCCCGATGTTGCAGAATTTGCAAGCTTGGTTAAAAGCGCGGGTGGCATCTTTTCCGCGGATGAATTTCTTATGTCTGACAACGGGTGGGAGGGTGATACAAAAGACCGTTCTTCGGCGGCGAGTGGTTTTGATGCCTATCCCGTAGGTAGCCGTTACGCTGCATTGGGCGCGTCCTTTTATTGGAACGAGGATAAAAGTTTTGGGAAATACACAAATTTTTGGACAACGAATTCCTTGAACAACAAAAGAAAAAGCCAGCACGCGCATCGAATCGGATTGAGCTTTAACAGGGACCACGTCATAAATGATTTTGAGTTGAACCGTTTTACTGAACACGAGCTAAACCTCAAGGGAAATGGATATGCGGTTCGTTGCGTGGTAGACAAACCTCAATAGCAGAAGAAAACCTGCAAAACGCAACAACTTCAACCCGTTTGGTTGAAACGCACTGCATTTACCAATCATTTGTTATCCGTTTGAGGCTCAAAGTCAATGTAAGACGAACTGCCAGCTGAGGTAGTTTAACCCTTACCCAATTTACTCTTTTCTAAAATACAATTTGCATCCGAAGGATTCGGTAAGGGGAACGCTAACGGGTTTGTTTTTTAACAAGGATTCCACCGCGTCTTGAATGAATGAATGCGCCATTTCAGGGTGTTCTCCGTTGTCGTCCAATGCGCCTTGGTATTGTACCACCCAATTTTCTTGAACCTTCCAAATGACAAAAGCTTGTGGGTTATGCGTCGCGCGAAACATTTTTGCCACCGATTGTTTGTAATCGTACAAATAGGGAAAGGTATACTTCTCCTTTTTGGCTTTCTTTTGCATCAAAACGAATTTCTCCTCGTCATACACCAAGGTATCCATGGAATTGATGGTCAGCAATACCACATCTTTTTTTGCATACATTTCATGAAGCTGTTTCAAGCGTTCTGTGTAGAGTTTCGCGAAGGGACAATGGTTACAGGAAAATACGATGATAAATCCCTTGGCCTTCGGGTAATCGCGTAAGGACACCATTGAATGATCCACATTTAACAGAGAGAAATCTTCGATTTTATTTGAAAAAGTGGGCTGTGTAACTTGTGAAAACCCAATGAAATGGACAGAGAATAGGATAGCCACAAAAAGGGCGCGCATCATTCCACAATAAATTTCCGTGTGGTTTCAACCTTTGTTTTCGGTTCTGTAAAAATCAAATAATAGACCCCAGAAGCAAGTCCTTCTATTGAAATCCCTTGAGTGATGTCCGGTTGTGGCAACATCCTAACTGTTTTGCCGACTGCATTTAGAATCTTTACATAATAAGGTTTAGGAAGTTCTTGGTTTGAATACAAGAAGATTTTTCCATGTGCGGGATTGGGTACTACGTTAAAATCCAAGGATTCTGCATTGTTCTCTTGTAATCCGCTTCCGTTATCGGTAACGACAAACTGTCCCATCATCCCCTCGTCCTCATGTAATGCAATGTGACAGTGGTACATAAACGGGTGTTGGCTGTCCGCATAGTCCTCAAATTTCGCGATGAATCTTACGGTTTCTTGTGCTTTTACCAATACCACATCTTTCCACCCTTGTTCATAGGCTGGGGGTGCAACGCCATTTCTCGTAAGAATGTAAAATTCTACGTCGTGAATGTGGAAGGGGTGACCAAAGTTGGAGGTGCTTTTCAATTCCCATATTTCTGTGTTGTTCAAAGGGACCGTTTTGTTAATCGTGTTGATGTTGAACAACGCATGACCGATAACAAACGCAGTGGGACCGGTTGTTCCTGCCACACCATTGCTGTCGGTAAGGGTGATGACGCGTGTGATGTTGGCACTTGCTTCCGCAGGGAACACATTGGTCGTTAAGGTCGCTGGAATGCTCGTGATTGGATTGGCCGTTTGACTTCCTACGTTTAAATGCAGAATTTTAAAGTCTGAATGTTGAAGAAAATTGGCAAAGGGACCATTGGGAAATTGATCTCCGCCTGGAATGTTCTGTGCCAAAGAAGCGTTGTAGGCCTTCATGTCGAAGTTTGTGCCAGATTGACCCGTACAGTTCACCAAAATCTCAATGCGTTCTCCTGCATTTAGAAGGTATCTCGTCAAAGGAACCGGACTGTTGAGCAATCCTCCGTCAGAAGTGATGACCGAAAAGCTGCGGTTGTCGCTGAAACCAATGTTGTATGAACGCTCAATGGCACCATTAAGGATGCGAAGTCGCACAACTTGGGCAGGGATTGTGGTTTGTGGGCGTAAGGTTCCGTTCACCATCATACTGTCACCGTAAGGTACGACGCTGAATTGGTTGGAGGCAGAAAAATCCCTGTCTGTTAGTACCAAGGGAATGTCGTCCACGCCATATTTTCTTGGCAAGGCAAGTGCTGATTCGATGGGGTCTCTAACGATGATCAATCCGCCGATGCCTTTGGTCACTTGTTCCATGGTCATCTCGTGTAAGTGCGGGTGAAACCAGTACAACCCAGCGTTGTTGGTCACTTTCCAATAAGGTTGCCATAGCGTTCCTGGAGGGATGATTTGGTGAGGACCTCCATCCATAACCGCAGGAAGGTGCATGCCATGCCAATGTATGGTTGTAGAATCGTTGAGTTGGTTATTCACATTCATATGAACGGTATCCCCTTTTTGAAAAAACAAGGTAGGACCCCAAATTTTCCCATTGATTCCCCCTGTGATGGTTTGGTTTCCTGTGGGAACGATTTGCGCAAAAGTATCCCGAATGTTGAGGTTAAAAACCGTACCTGAAAGCGTATCCGGAATCCAAAGGTTCTGGTAGGCTTGGGAAAAAGAAGTTCCTTGGGCGACCCAAAGGACAAGACTAAGAAGGATGATTTTTTTCATGGAAAAATTTATAAGGCTTTTATGTGTAAAATTTACTGCTTGATGAGTTTATGACAAGCTGCGTGACCCCCAGATTGGATTTTCACAAAGTAAACCCCTGAAGGAACATTCGAAACATTTACCTGTGTATCGCCTCCGATCATTGAAGCATTGAGTGTCAGCATACGTCCTTCGTTATCGAACAATTGAATTTCGGTGGGAAGTACATTTTGTATCGTGAAGAAATCGCGGGTAGGGTTGGGTTGGATTTGAAAGTATTCATTGTTTGTCTCTTCCAAGCCTACACCGATGCCAGCCAATTCAGTCCATGTGAATGTTTTCGGCATGCCAAGCGTATCAAATGTCATTTCTGCAATCGCAATTTTACCGCCTTTGCCCACCCAAGAATAGCTATGGGAAGTATCAGAACTTGTACTTACCAAACTCCATGTGGGAGGAAAAATAGGCAGCGCCCAAACCGAATCTACAGAAATTTCCATGGTATGCACGCGAAGTACATTGTAGGTGCCATGAGGGGTGGTTAGGAGTCCCCAAGCATCGGTGGTGTCTTTCACAATTGAAGACCTTTTGAAATTAATTTGGTTTAAGATTGGGTTGATGGCAGCGCCAGGCACGGTAACGTCTAGGGCATAAGCATCGGTAAAACTTGAACCAAAAGTCCTTGGGAACTGGTGCAGTGTTAAATCAGGGGAAAAGGGTGCGTTGATGTTTCCCGTACCTAACAAATCTCCAGAAAGACCTTGCGTTGTAAAGCTTTGTGCGGATTTATTGAAGTATAGGTAGCTTGCATTGTCGTTGGTCATGGCCATGTTTGAACTTCCAAACTGATTGCCATTGGGGGTAGAGGCTACAGAAACCACGTTGGTGTATTCAGAAATCACATAATTGCTAAGCGCTGTGAAATTCCACACCTGATTGGGTCCACTTGCACCTGGACCGGGAAGTACCGACAGGGTATCTGATTTACGTGGAATGTAATCGCCGACAGAAGGCATGTCACTTTGGTCGATGGTTATTTGTGCGAATCCTGAGAAACTAAATAATACACAAAGAATGGCGTAGGTTTTTTTCATAGTTGGTTTTTGCGAACTAAAGTTAGGCAATTTTTCTAAAGGTGACAATGAAAATTCCTTAGGCTGTTAAGCGTACTGTGGCAATTAGGGTTTTCAAGCGTTGAAGGTGCTCAAAAGGCTAAGCTACTTAGCTTTCAAAACTTGGTGTACACTTTCTGATATACGCTCACAAATGTCATCCAAAGGTAAATCATTGGTATCCGTCCCGAAAGGATCTTCGATTTCCTCTGCAAGGATTTCCATGGAAACCAAAGCGTAAAAGACAAAAGTTGAAATGAGTACGGACCAATATTCAAACAATTCAACAAAAGCCAAAGGCATGGTAACTACGTAGATGAAAATGAATTTCTTAAAAAATAAACTGTAGGAAAATGGAATCGGGGTATTTAAAATCCGTTCACAGGCTCCCAAACTATCTATAAGGCTGTCTAAATGTTTGTTTAACAATTGCCATTGGATGTTGTCAATCCGGTTCGTTTGAAGCAAATTGGCAATGTCTTTTCTGATTTCATGGGCAATCCATAAGGGTTGGTTTCCGACTTGCACAGATTCTTCCAATGGAAAAGGGAGGGGAAGTTTATTTCTTCGTAGATGTTCCTTCATGGATGAACTGAAAGCGATGAGTTGCCTCGAATAGCTTTGCGTTTCTGCCTCCGTTAACCCCATGGACGCTAGTAAACTGGATAAATTTCTTGAATCATTCACAACCGCTCCCCACAATTTTCGGCCTTCCCACCAACGGTCATAGGCAGTATTCGTACGAAAAACAAGCAGAAGGGAAATGACAAAGCCTAAAAGTGAATATACCGCCGTTAGGTTTTTTAAAACGGAACTGGAAGGAAAAAAATGCAACTCCAACGAAGTGATGATTGCAGTAAGAATGGCAATGTAAATGATCTCCTTCCATAGAATGCGAATGGTATCACTCCTGTGCAAGGAGAAAATGAATCCTAACCAATTTTTGGGATTGTAATTTATCATTTTTTGGTCCTTAAATCAATTTTTTCGGAAAGCTAAGCAATTTTTCTAAACCTGAATATCCCCATTCCAAGTATCGTAAAGAGCACCGTTGCAAAGATGAGATGGGCGGTCTGTACAAGTCCCGGCAAGTCAAAATAGGCCAGTAAAACCCCAGCAAACAATTCAATCGCGAGGGTGACGAAAGCCCAACGAACCATGCGGATTTTTGGCCCTTTTTCATTCTTAACGCCCAAATAAACCAGCAAGACCAAGACCAACCAACTGAAACTTCGATGAATCAAAAATTCCCACCCAAAATAATCACTCCAAGCATCCCTGCCCAAACCTTGTTTGGTCAATGCATCTATGTGTTCTCGAACCTGTGTACCCAAAAACATTTGGTAGAAGGTAATTCCAAACACAATCCACCAAATGATTAAAGTGGCTTTTTCAATTTGAATCTTGGCTTGAAACTTTGGGGAAATGCGGTAGATGATGTACAACTGAATCAACAAAATCAATAAGGCGAAAAACAAATGCACAGTGATGGTCCAAGGGACAAGATTCGTTGCCACAACGATGGAACCAAACCAAGCTTCAATGCCCATAAAAACCAAGTTGATTGCCGAAAGAAGCACCAATTGCCGGTTTCGATAGCGTATCAGTGTCCAAACAAAAACCAACAACATGATGTTTCCTGCCAAAAAACCCAGCAAACGGTTGATGTATTCCGTGTAGGTTTTTGCCACATTGAAGGGTTCGTCCTTATACATGTTCGGATCTTTTTGGATTTTCTCCGCTGTTTCATGCATGCCCAAGGCATTTAAAAACTTGCAGAACTTCAACATTTTTTTACTCCGCTTTTCTTGAAAAATCGTTAAGTAATCCGAGGGCAGTTGGCTGGCTTCAGTAGGAGGGACCCATTGTCCAAAACACTTTGGCCAGTCGGGGCATCCCATTCCTGATCCGGTAATGCGTACGAAACTTCCTGCGGTGATGACCAAAAACAAGGAAATCAAAGCGGCCCATTGGGCAAAAATGTAAGGTTTGGAAAACTTCATATTTTCAAAACAGCTGATGGCTTGTAAATGTTTAATCAAAAAAAAGGGGACCAAAGTCCCCTGAAATCCAGTATGCTAAATCATTCAACCATCCACCTTAAGGTGGTAAGGTTCCCATTGATGTTCACATGCACTAAGTACAACCCTGCATTCAATTGTTGAGCGTCTAATGCAATGCTTTGTGCGCCAGATAATTGCGAGAAATCACCTTTTTTAAGGATTTTACCATTCACGTTTACCACAGAAATACCTACATCGGAATTTTGTTTTAAGTTGAGGATTAAAGTCGTATTTCCGAAGCTCGGGTTTGGCACCAATTGCACGGCTGCATCCAAAGCACCATTCATATTTTCAGAAATACCTGCATTCAGTCCGGTCTCAAATCCGTGGGCTACGGCTTCATCGATGGTTGCTTTTCCTGCATTGTCAATTTTGCCGGTTGGATCCAATATCATCCCAATGATGTGGATTTCATTTTCATCCCAAGTCGCTGGAAGGGTAAAGGTATAATTCACGATGTCTACATCGCCAACGTTTACCGTTGCTGGAAAAATTCCTGCAAATCCTGAGAACGAAGGGGCAATCGCGCGTGCGACATGGTCGTAGGACATTTGTGCGGCAGGGACTGGATTAGACAAAGATTCATATCCGCCCATCACGCCATTGTTTCCTCCGGCATAGGCATTGGATTGACTCCATCCTGAACCTGAACCGGTTACATTGTCTTCCGTCAACACACATGCAGACTTATAATTCCCATTTGCAGCCAGGGCAAAGGTGTATTTTACAGAAACATTCAAAACGCGTGTCACAGAATCCCAATTCGCACCATTTACAATCGTTGCAACGGGAGGCGTTTGAAGGCGTGTGAAAAAGTCTGGTGACATTCCTGAAGGATCTACATCGCCTAAACGATCGACCAATGCGCTTGGGTATCCAGCTATCAAGGTTCCAATCCCAGCATCGTAGTCGGCTACGGTCATTGGGTCTCCATTGTGAACCGCAATCCCTGCCCAGAAATCGTTGTATTTGTTTTCAAACATATCCATGAATACTGCGCCTCTTGGACACCATTGACACCAAGTACCTGTTCCTTCTTCTCCAACGACCATTTTACCAACGGCAGGAACCACAGGGTCTACCAATTCTGTTAAAGTGTCATCGCTGGATACATTGTCATTCATCGCGCCATTGACATTATATACAACCGCAACTGCATTTTGGGCACCTGCTACCAATGTGGTTGTAGGCAATACAACATTGTAAACCCCAGCCGTAATCAAATTAATTCCAGTGACATTTTGCGTTTGTGTTGTCCCGTTGTAAATCAAGTCCACTTTCATCGAGGTGATGGGGGTTGTCCCTCCGTTCACAACCTTCACGGTCGGTGCTGCACTTTGCGTTGCGATTTCAGCGCCCATATTGAGGTCAGCAACCATTGCATTTAAATTCGGAACCACAAAAGGGACATGGTTGAAGGAAACATCGTCGATGTACATTTGGGTGTTTTGAACAGGGAAGAAATCTGCGGAGGCAACGGAATTTACACCGTTTACCCAAGTTCCAATTAAATTTCCGTTTACATAGGCTTTCCATACGTGTAATGTCAAGTTTGCTTCAATTTTAAGTTCAAACCAGGTTGCTTGTGGATACGTGGAAACCACCAAATTGGGTGTTATTCCATCGTCAATGATCAGTTGGCCTGCATCCATGTTTACGTTCAATGCCCAAAGGTTACCGATGGTCATGGCGCCCTGGATGTTGTAATACCCTTTTTTCGCATTGTTGATGTAAAACTTATTCCGAAGGGTGAAAATCCCGCTGTTGTACAACTGCCCAAATTTTAAGACCACATCTTGAGGTCCCCCATTCGCAGCGTTTGAGGCCAAATAGATTGAATTGGGTGCTGAACTCGATTGGTTGGCTGTAATTTGAGCGTCTTCCGCACCACCTTCTGCACCGGACCAAGTCGACCAAGTGAGCGATTGTGGACCGAGGTATTGTCCTACCGTATACGAATCAAAATTGTCAGAAAACAATTGGGCCTGCGCACTTTGAAACGCAAAAAGTCCCATGGCAATGAAGTATAATTTTTTCATATGTTAAATTAAAATGTTCCTAAAGTTAGGGATTTATTTTTTATCAATCAGGTGTCTAATGACTTCGGAGGCACCAAAAAGTCCAAAAAGTGCTGGCATGTAACTGATTGTGCCATAGAAAGACCTTTTGTAATTCGCGCCATCGGTCATTTTGAGTGACTTTTTATCTTGAATTTCTGAGGAGAAAACCGCCTTAATGCCTCGCAAGGAAGCGCCTTTGCGTTTCATTCGCTTTTTGATGTGGGTGCCCAGTTTACAATTGTAGGTGTCGACTAAATTTTTTACTTGAACCGAGGAAGGGTCTATTTTTCCGCCGGCGCCAAGATGGGTAATGATTTTTATCTTCAACCGTTTGCAAGCCAAAATCCATTCAAGTTTTGGACTCACAGAGTCGATGCAATCCATCACGTAATCCGGTTGGTATGCTTGTAGAATCTCCCAAACGCGTTCGGGTAGCACAAACTCTTCCAACACATTGATTTGGGCATCTGGGTTTATTTCCCTGATTCTTTCGGCCAAAACCACCGCTTTGTTTTTTCCGAGGGTAGAGTCTAAGGCTGTTAACTGCCTGTTTTTGTTGGTTTCATCGAAAACATCGCCATCTATCAACGTGATGATGCCCACGCCAGCGCGCGCAATGAATTCGGCTGCAAAAGACCCAATGCCACCGAGTCCGACAATCAATACATGTGACTTCGTAAGTGTCTCGATGTTTTCATTGCCAATTAACAGTTCTGTTCGGGAAAGCCAATTTACCATGGGCTAAAAATAGCAAGAAAATTTTTCTCGATTTTCAAAGCAACGTCTTCCAATGGGCTTCCACAAGCTTCCGCATACCGCAAATAGACCTCGGAAATTGGCATTGGAGAATCGTCGGTTTCTAATAAAATGCGATCCTTTGGAAGATTGGAAACTTGGGATAGCATGTTGGGATTTTCAAAGGAGCTCGGGCCCAGGCCAATGTAGAGGGAGCGTTTCAGTACTTCTTTGATTTGTTTTGGTGCATTAAATCCATGAAGAATCCATGGGGTTTGTGGGGTGTGTTTCGCATAGATTTGATAAAAGTCACTCCAAGCGCGCACCACGTGAAGGATGATGGGCTTTCGATGGGCATTCGCTGTAAGGATTTGTGCCTCAAAAACCTGCTTCTGAATGGCCAGCGATGGGCCTTTCAACGCATCCAGTCCGATTTCGCCTACGGCTCGGCATTGTGGGTGAAAAAGCAGAGAATGCAAGAGGGTATCATTCCATTGGTCCGCTTCCCTGGGGTGAACGCCTATCGAGTGAGGGATTTGAAGGTTTTGCATGGGTGCTTGAACGATTGCCTTTTCGCCCAACTGCGTGGCATGCGTGTGTGAATTGTAATAAGGCATCGTGTTTTCAAAATTAAAGTAAACCCATGATTATTTCTTTTCACTCCGTTAAATTTTCTTATATTCGGCTCACTCAATATTAAAATACTATGAAGAACACCGACAATAAAAATGAAATCCAAATGATGTTTGGCCATCCAAAAGGGCTTTGGTATATGTTTGGAACCGAGATGTGGGAACGTTTTGGTTACTATTTGATGTTAGGAATTTTCTCTTTGTACATGCTGGATGGTTGGAACAATGGAGGGATGGGTTTTACGTCTCAGTTGAAATCTGATATTTATGGAACCTACCTTGGTTTGGTATACTTAACGCCTTTCATCGGAGGATTGTTGGCGGACCGATTGTTGGGATATCGTCGTTCCATTGTCATGGGAGGACTTATGATGGCGGCTGGCTATTTCATGTTGGCGATGCACACCATTCCGAGTTTTTACGCCGCACTTTTTCTGATCATATTGGGAAATGGGTTTTTTAAACCGAACATTTCAACGCTTGTCGGAAATCTTTACAGCGAAGATGCTTTGAAAAGTAAAAAAGATTCGGGCTTCAACATCTTCTACATGGGAATTAACATTGGTGCTTTCATCTGTAATTTCGTGGCTGCTTTTATGCGAATCAATTACGGTTGGGGTTATGCATTTGCAGCGGCAGGCGTTGGGATGTTGGTAGGGGTGATCGTTTTCATGATTGGAAACAGACACATTAAAACCTATGACGTTGTAAAACCTTTGCAAAAAGGGGACATGTCTACCATGAAGATCCTAGGAATGACGGTTTTGCCAATGTTTATTTTTGGCATCATCGGATACATCATTCCCGGTAATTTATTAGGAACAGACACCAACGATGCATTTATCATCGGTTGTTTGCCAGTCATTTTGTTTTTTATCTACCTCGCTTTTAAATCCGAAGCAAAAGAAAGCCGTGCCATCAAAGCGCTCTTAGCGGTATTTGCATGTGTGATTTTGTTCTTTGCAATTTTTCACCAAAATGGGGATGCCTTAACAACGTGGGCAGAAGATTATACCGACCGAGGAATGTCTACTTCCATCACGAAACCAGCTGATCAAATTGGAATGGCCCAGAAACTTGAGAACAGCGCCGTTGTTTCTAATGGAGAAGAAGTTTTTGCTTCAAACATTGATTTCTTCAATACCACTCAAAACTTGATGCCTAAGAAATCTAAAGAAGATCTACAGAAGGTTAAGGAATGCACCATGAAATTGGAAACATTCGACAAGTCGTATAAATATTTTGAAAACCTCAATAAAAAGGACGTGCCTACCTTGGTGGTTGTTCCAGTTGCACAAGAATTGTCACAAGCCATTCAGGCAGATACTTTTGCAAACGACAGAAGGGTGTTGAATGCCTTGTACGCAACGCCAAAATCCCAATTGCCGAATGTAATCCAAGAAAAGACTGAATTGAAGAAACTGGCAGCTTTGGCCACAAAAAGCATTCAGGATTTGACAAAAGACCTTGCGAAAGAAAAAGATGAAAAGGTAAAGAAAGAAATCACTGCCCAAATCTCCACGACTGAATCTTCCATGCGGGTGTATGAGTTTTTAGCGACAAACGCTGCGTTCTCCGATGTGAAAAAAGACGTTCCGAACTTGAAGTTGTATTCTACGGAACTTTACCAATCCATCAATCCATTTTGGGTGGTTGTGTTGACTCCGGTCATGGTGGGTGTGTGGGGTTTCTTCCGTCGCAGAAAACGCGAACCATCCACGCCAACAAAAATTGCCATCGGTTTGATCATTACCGCATTGTCAGCTTTGGTAATGGTAGGCGCAGTGTATGCAACCAACGATTTGACCATCAAAGCAAGTTCATTGTGGTTGCTTGCATCCTATGGAGTGATTACCATTGGGGAATTGTGCTTGTCACCGATGGGACTTTCCTTGGTGTCTAAGTTGAGTCCACCCAGAATTACGGCCCTGATGATGGGAGGGTATTTCCTTGCCATTTCCGTTGGAAATAAGATGTCCGGAATGCTTTCCAGTTTATGGGAAGGGTTTGGAGATGACAGCAAACAAAACTTCTTCTTATTGAACTTTGGATTGGTGATGGCAGCAGCCGTTCTCCTGTTCCTAATGTTGCGATGGTTGAACAAAGTTATGCGCGAAAACAACGTGCTTTAAGCCTCACTTTTTACCAATTAGACCTCTGTTTCAGGGGTCTTTTTTATTTTACACTGTATGAAAACACTGGCAGACATTCAAGATTTTAAAGGGAAATACCCGAAACAAATTTGGTACTTGTTCTTCACTGAAATGTGGGAACGGTTCTGTTTCTATGGAAACCGAGGCATGTTGGTGATTTTTATGACCGATATCTTGCTCGTACCTGAAAAAGCAGCAAACCTAAAGTATGGCGCAATACAAGCTTTTGTCTATGCTTTTACCTTCATTGGGGGATTGTTTGCGGACAAAATATTGGGTTTCCAAAAATCCTTGCTGTGGGGAGGAATCCTCATGATTACTGGCAGTGTGGTCATGGGAATTGATGCCCATCACTTTTTTTATTCAGGCATTTGTTTGATCATCGTGGGTACGGGGTTCTTCAAGCCAAACATATCCACCATGGTTGGGGAGTTGTACAAGGATGGCGATGGCAGAAGGGACGCAGGATTCAGTTTGTTCTATGCAGGCATCAACATCGGGGCTTTGTTGGGCGGTGGGATTTGCGTGTATGTGGGTAAACAATACAGTTGGAACATCGCATTTTTACTTTCTGGGATTTTTATGGCAATAGGCTTGGTAAATTTCTTGCTCACCAAAAAGTGGTTGGGTCCCATCGGATTGATGCCTACCAAAAATCCAAATGCCAAACGAAACCAGTGGTTTGTATACGTTGGCACCTTGCTGACACTTCCTTTGATTTACATCATGATTCAAAATACGAAATACACCGATTTATTCATGTACATCATAGGACCGGTAACCTTGCTCTACCTCGTTTTTGAAATGCGAAACTTGAAATGGCCAGAAATCAAGAAAATGATTGCGGCAATGATCTTCATATTCTTGTCGATTGTCTTTTGGTCGTTCTTTGAACAAAGCGGTGGGTCTTTGAGTCTTTTCGCCAGGGATTTACTCAGTGATGATTTGGCAGGTTTAAAAATCGACCCGAATGTGGTGAACAATTCAGCCAATTCATTCTTTGTGATCCTGTTCAGCGCCTTGATTGGTTTGTTTTGGTTGTGGCTTAAAAAGCGAAAAATGGAACCCAACTATTTTGTGAAATTCGGCCTTGCCTTTTTGCTGTTGGGGATTTCTTTTTACATGTTCTATTTCCTTCGCTTTACCTTAAATGGGACAGGTTTGGCTTCCTTGGTGGTGTTTACCTTCGCCTACTTTGTCATTTCGATAGGAGAGCTCTTCTTGTCGCCCATTGGACTTTCGTTGATGACCAAGTTGTCTCCCAAGCATTTGTGGGGCATCATGATGGGGATGTGGTTTTTGGCTTCGGCGTATGGACAATACGTAGCCGGGATTTTGGGTTCGCGGATGGTAAGCCCAGACGAACATGCATCGATTGGCGAGCGGTTGACGGGTTATACGCAAGGTTACCTGCAATTGGCACAATACGCCTTCATTACGGGGGGCGTGGTGTTACTGCTATCCTTTTGGATGAATAAACTGCTAAAGGAGAAGGCCGAAGCAGCGAAGTAAGCGAAGCAGCCCGATCTTTCAAGCATTTGCGTCTTATGGTTCCTGCAAGTCTGCCCAACCCCCATCCCATCATGCCAACTCGGTTTCACAATGCCATGAGAACATTACCTTGGATCTTTCTATTCCTAACCTTGACCGCTTGCAACGCCGAGAAGAAACAATTTTTAACCGACAAGAACATGGTAATCCTTGAAGAGAAGGTCTCCGCGGATAAAAAGCACAAGATCATTTCCTATCATTTTGATTTAGGGGCATTCGATTATTCAAGGATGTATTGGGCAATTATTCCGACGAACTTGGATAAAAATAAACCGCTGAATGATTACATTCTACCCGATGGGTATAAAGCCGTTGACTGGAATGCGAAAGATGATGCAATGGTAGAAAAATGGACGCCTTATTATTACAACAAGGAAGAAGTGAAACTGCAATCCGGAGATGAATTCAATGGCGTAATTGTGGAGCTTAAATAAATTGATTTCTTTCCTTGTTTTTTCTGGATGGCTGTATGGGCCAAAGACGGTTTTGGCATTCAAAACGGTGCGTTATCTTCTTTGATTCATCGGATTTGTTCGTTATTTTCGTGTAACCTAAAGCAAGCTGTTTTCACCCTAAGACACTTCAAGTGGTCAAGATTTTGGCAGCAACCTAAAAAGACGGCATAATGGTGAAAGAATTAACAAAGGACATCATACAATGGGATGTGAAATCTTGGTCAATTGCGCTCTCCTATTGGGAGGAAAACATTGAATGGGACAACATTCAAAAGGGCTTGGAGCTGGGTGGACGAGAAGGTGGGCTTTCGCTTTGGTTGGCATTAAAAGGCAAAACCACGCTTTGCTCAGACCTGAAAGATGTTAAAATTACGGCGGAACCACTGCACTTGCGCCATGACGTAACTTCATTCATTGACTACCAAGACATTGACGCAAGCAACATTCCCTATGAAAATCATTTTGACCTAATTGTATTCAAATCAATCATCGGTGGGATCGGGAGAAACGACAACTATGAGATTCAACAAAAGGTTTTCAAAGAAATACATAAAGCATTGAAGCCAGGCGGAAAACTTTTGTTTGCAGAGAATTTAATTGCCTCCCCTTTTCACCAACAACTGAGAAAACGATTTGTCAACTGGGGAAGTTCTTGGAGGTATGTTTCTTTACCGGAAATGGAAGAATTGCTGCAAGACTTTTCATATGCCCAAATCAAGACAACCGGTGTACTTGGAACCTTTGGAAGAAATGAAAGTCAGCGAAATTTTTTGTCAACCATTGACCAAGTGCTGTTAAACAGAGTTTTTCCTGATTCTTGGAAATACATTGGTTATGGAATGGCTGCGAAGTAAGTCGCTTGGTTTAAAACCGGTATTTCTTGAAAAACGCATCCCAATTCCAAAGGAAATTGACCATGAGTTCATCCATTCTTTTTAGAAAGATGGGATTGGGTGTGTTCATGCGCTTGAAGTAGTCGTCTTGGTAAACGTTCAAACCGTATTTGTGAAAAATGGCTTTCGACATCGCGTAAATGGTGGTCTTGGAAGGAATGTTTACCCGGTTCATGTAGGATTTATATTCCTTGATCAAGGCGTGCATTTCCATGGTCTCCATCTTGTACATTTGAGCCAATTTCTCATAGACCAATTTAAGAATGCGTTCGGAAAGGTGACCTTCAAATTGTCTTTCGATTTCGATGATGTTTCCGGTGATGATGACCAAAGCGAACTCATGAATCTCTTGCTCGCGGATGGAAGGGGCAGAAATAAAAGCGGTGTCATCGTTGATTACGCCAACCACCAAATCAAAACCCTTGTCAATGGAATCAAACATCCCGTTGATGAAGATATTTGCCACTTGATTTTCCGTAAGTTTTTTCCGAAGCAGTCCTGATAAAATCATCCTCTGTAACTCTTTTACTTATGCAAAATTACGATTACTGAATTGTTAATTAATTCTCGAGGGTTTTTTCTTATTAACGTAGTTTTCAACAAAAATCCTTTCTTATATTTGCAAAAATTGATATTCACCTATGAAAGCTCACATTAAAACATCAAAAGGCGAGATGATCGCTGAATTATTTGATACGGATGCACCCTTAACCGTACAGAACTTTGTAAAACTAAGCAACGACGGATTTTACAATGGACTGAGATGGCACCGAGTGATTCCAAACTTCGTCATCCAAGGAGGTTGTCCAAATTCCAAAGAAGGTTCAAACGGCATTCCTGGAACAGGTGGCCCGGGGTATCAAATTCCATGTGAGTTGGACGGAACCCTTCAACGTCATGACAGAGGTGTTTTGTCTATGGCACATTCAGGAAGAAATACAGGAGGATCTCAATTTTTTGTATGCCATTCCAGGGAAAATACCGCGCATTTAGACCGCAACCACACGTGTTTTGGAAAAGTAATCGAAGGGTTAGAGGTATTGGATAGCATCCGCGAAGGAGATGACATCCTTTCCATCGAAATTCAATAATTCGTTACGGCAATTTCGGTCAGTGTTTTCCGAATTTCTCAGTAATTAATTCCGCGAGTTCTTCCCCGATTCGGTCTTGTGCCTCTAAGGTCGCTGCGCCTATGTGTGGCGTGCAAGCGATTTTCGGGTGAGAAATCAACTTTTGATTTGGGTTGGGTTCGTTGTTGTAAACATCCAACGCAGCAAAGGAAACCGTTCCGTTATCGAGCGCGTCCAACAATGCTTCTTCATCGATGACCCCACCGCGGGCTGCATTCATGATTCGGATGCCTTTTTTCATTTTTGAGAATGCGTTGGCATCAATTACGGCACCTCCATCTTTTTGCTTAGGCACATGGATTGACAAGAAGTCAAGCTCGTGCAACACCGATGCTAAGTCGTTAACGGTGGTTAATTCAACGCTTACCGTGCTGTCCAACCCAATGCTCACCTCCACCTTGTGTGTGGTTATGGTTAAGCCTATCGGAATCACACGCATACCTGTACCCAGTGCATAGGAAGCAAGGCTTTGTCCAATCCTTCCGAAACCTAAAATCCCAAGTGTTTTTCCGCGAAGCTCAATTCCCTTTCCGTAGTTCTTTTTCAGTGCAGAAAAATTGTTTTCTCCTAAGTTCTTGTAAGAATCGTTCAGAAACCTTGAAACGGAATACATCTGTGCCATCACCAATTCTGCAACGGATTGCGAGGAAGATGCTGGGGTATTGATTACCTCAATTCCTTTTTCACGTGCATACGCAACATCGATGTTGTCCATACCCACGCCCCCTCTTCCGATAAGTTTGATGGAAGGACAAGCGTCAATCATGTCCGCGCGAACCGTAGTGGCGCTGCGTACCAAAATCATCGCTATTTCATTGGATTGAATGTATGAAATCAAATCTTCTTGATTCACTTTATCTGTAATGACTGTATAGCCTGCAGCCTCCAATTTGGTTTGACCTGCTTTTGAAATGCCGTCGTTTGCAAGGATTTTCATATTATGCTTTTTGTTCAAATTCTTTCATAACCGCTACCAAAACTTCAACACTTTCAAGAGGAAGCGCATTGTAAAGCGACGCCCTGTAACCACCCACTGATCTGTGACCTGTTAATCCAACGATGCCGGCTGCTTTCCACATGCTGTCAAATTCCGCTGCTTTAGATTCATCGTGCAACAAGAAGGTTACGTTCATGTGCGAACGGTCCTCGACTTCCACAGCACCTTTGAATAGGGTGTTTCGATCGATTTCGTTGTACAACAAACTGGATTTGGCTTGGTTTCTCTGTTCTACGGCTTTCACCCCGCCATTGGCAATAAGGTTTCTTAAATTCAACATGGCTACATACACCGAAAACACCGGTGGTGTGTTCAACATAGAATCTTTGTCAGCATGCTTTTTTAAGTCCAAATACGTAGGCATGAAAGAAGAAGTGGATTTACCCAATGCCTCGTCTTTTACGATGTAAAGGGTAGCACCCGCAGGGCCTAAATTCTTTTGAGCGCCCGCATAGATGAGGTCGAAGTCTGCCACATTGATTTCCTTAGAAAATATGTCAGAAGACATGTCGCAAACCAAAGGCAAATCTGTTTTCGGAAATGCATGGAATTGCGTACCGTAAATGGTATTGTTGGAGGTGAAATGTATGTAATCTACGTCCGTTGGTACCTCATATTGTTTAGGGATGTAGGTGAATTTTTTGTCCTCAGAACTTGCAAACACGTTAACATCTACCCCAACTTTTGTAGCCTCTTTGATCGCTCCGGTTGCCCAAGTACCTGTGTTCATGTACCCAGCCGCTTTGTGCGTTCGTGCCATGTTCAATGCAGCAACAGTGAATCCTAACGTTGCGCCTCCTTGGATGAAAATCACAGAATACCCTTCGGGTACATTCAGTGCTTGTTTTGTCAAAGCAATGGCTTCGTCCATGACCGCTACAAAATCTTTGTGTCGATGCGAGACTTCCAAAATGGACAATCCATTAAAATCCAATACTGCCTGTGCAGCTTCTTTAAAAACATCTTGTGGTAAGATGCAAGGTCCGGCTCCAAAATTATGTTTCATGATAATCTAATTTAATGTTAACTAAAACTTAAAGCATAAAAAAAGCCGTCGTCGGACAGCTTTAAGGTTCTTATTCGGCAGTTGCCTTTTTCGTTGTTGTTTTCTTTGCGGCGGTTGTTTTCTTGGCCTTTGGTTCTTTAACTTCAGCTACAGGCGCTGCTACCACTGCTTTAGGTTTGTTTACCACTGCAGGTAGGTCAGATTTTCTTTTTCTTGTATTGCCATAAGACCCAATGGTACGTTTACCTTTCGCGGTCTTTTTATCTCCTTTTCCCATGTTATTTATTTCGTGTGTTTCGTTTAACGTCTAACAAAGTTAAAATTCTTTTTCTAAAAAAGCTTTTCGATAGCTGTTTTCCAATGATTTTCCACCATTTAATATTTCCGCACACCAATCTATCTTCAGTTGAACCTGTTCTGCCTCACTTAATTTCCATTGGATGTCAGACAACGTCAAGCGTTGTCGAAGGGTTTGAACGACCAGTGCCACAGAAACGGAAAGGTTAAAGCTCTCTGTAAAACCATACATTGGAATTTTCATGTGGTAATCTGCATTCTCCATTACGGTTTCACTCAGCCCATGATGTTCTGTCCCGAAAAAAAGGGCTACGGGTTTGTCTAATGGAAGATTATGATGGGTGTACGCATCGAGGTGGGGTGAGGTCGCAACCAAGGCATATCCCTTTGATTTTAGGGAATCAATACAATCTTGGGTGGATTCCCCACGGTCTAAATACCGAAACAAATCAATCCAACGTCCTGCCCCTAGGGCGATTTTGCGTTGCAATACATATTTGTGTTTCTTTTCAATGGCATGTAAATCCTGGATGCCAAAGCAATCACACGTTCGAATTACGGCGGAAGCATTGTGCTCTTGAAATACGTCCTCCAACGCAAGGGTTAGGTAACGCGTGCGCTCGCTCGCAATGCGGTCAAACATTTCAACTTTATTGGGCGTAATGATGTCGTAAAATTGTTCGAGGACGAAGGTGTTTTCTTCAAAAGTCGGCATGGATAGGCTTAGTGAATTCGAAAATTAGTTTACTTTTTTTGTTTGTTTTTTTCGAGGGAGTAGTCGCTCCTTTTCACCCACCCTCTGCGAAGAAAATACGTAAACAAGGTTACCCCGATGCTGATCATGACCCCCAAAACCACGAAATACGCATTTTTCATTCGAAGTTCAGGTATGTTCTCAAAGTTCATCCCATACACACCCACAATGAAGGTCAACGGAATGAAAATGGCACTAACTATGGTTAAAATTCGCATGATTTCATTCATCCTTTGTCCTTGGGCAGCGTAGTAAAAGTTTGCCATACCATCTAAAATTTGAATTTGACTTTCAATCTCTTCAATCACATGGCCGCAACTGTTGTTCAAGTTTCGAAAATAGCGCTGGTTTTCTGCTTCGATAAAAGGACTTTCTGTAGAATTCAATTGCTCTGTAACATCGCGCATGGGCCTTGCGATTCTTCGCAGTTGAATTAATTTTTTCTTTTGGTGTTCGATGTCGTGAAGCATGGCTTTATCTTCTTCGGTGTGCAAACGCGCTTCAATCAACGTTGATTCCAGAATGACGTCGTCAATGATTGTATGGTAATTGTCGATAATGGCCTCCATACAACGGTACAATAAGAAATCGGATTTTTTGGCTCTGATCTTTCCCCTGGGCTTTTCGATGCGGTTTCTGACGTCATCAAAATAACCTTTGAGTCCATTTTGAAACGAAAGAAGGTAATTTTCCCCCAGAAAAAAAGTCACTTGATTCTGAGAAATGTTTTCCTCAGGCGCTAAGGTTGTCTCTGCAAAAATTACACTGAAAAACATGTAATCAGGATATTCTTCGACCTTCGGTCTGCGCAAGAATTGATAGATGTTTTCAATGCTTAATTTATCGATGTGCAGTTTGTTGCACAGTTGCCCTATGGACAGATGATTTGATAAATCGGCGATGTTCAGCCAACAGACATGGTCGTCGTCTAATTCAGTATCCAGAAAATCCGAAGCGAAATACCCGATCTCATCCCTCTTCGTTGCATAAAAGGTTGGATTGTATTTATACAGTTCACAGGTTTTGGTCATGCTGGATGGTATCAAATGGGGTGTTAAGGTTACACGAACTGCATCCTTTTGTCTTGTTTTTTTTGGTGGGTAAGAACTTCATCAGTAAAAAAACGACTGCGGCAACCACAGATAAAATGACAAGGAGGTTCTGTATCATGGCACGAAGGTAAGAAATCAAAGATGGAATCAAAAAACGATTTGGCAAAGGAAAGCCATCAAATAAGCCATGCCACCATACGTAAGGGTTTGAAGGATGGGCCATTTCCAACTTTTGGTTTCGCGTTTCACTACGGCTAAGGTCGACATGCATTGGAGCGCGTAAACGTAGAATACCATCAGTGAAATTCCTGTGCCTAAATCATAGACAAGGGTACCGTTTTCATGTCGATCTCGCTTCATTTTAGTACGCAGACTTAGGTTATTCTCGGTTTCATTCGCAGCGTAAATGGTTGCCATAGAGCCCACAAACACCTCTCGTGCAGCGAAAGAGGTAATCAAACCTATCCCAATTTTCCAATCGTATCCCAAAGGTTTAATGACCGGGACCAGTGTCTTACCGAAAATACCTATGTAGGAATGCTCAAGTTTTACCGATTCAACCATGCTTTGCTTTTCGGTCATGGAAGCTTTTTGGTAACGACTTGTTTTATGTAGGGAAGACAGTGCCTGTTTTTTTTCGGTTGTGGGACCATGGCTGGAAAGTGCCCAAAGCACAATGGAGATTGCAACGATGATTTTTCCCGCTTCAAAAGTGAAGAGCTTTATTTTATCCAAGACTGTGATTCCAACATTTCGCCACACGGGGGATTTGAAATCTGGAAGTTCCATGAGTAAGAAATTTTGGTTTTTTTCTTTGAGTAACTGCTTCATTACCCATGCGACCGCCAAAGCCGAAAACATTCCTAAAAAATAGAGTGCAAACAAGACCAAACCCTGCAATTGAAAGATCCCCAAAATCCTTTCCTTTGGTATGACCAAAGATATCAACAAGGTAAAGACAGGAATCCTTGCGCTGCAGCTCATCAAGGGTGCGACAAAAAGGGTAATGGTACGTTCTTTCCAACTTGGGATGGTACGGGTAGCCATAATTCCTGGAATGGCACAGGCCATACTGGAAAGCAAAGGAACGATGCTTCTTCCGTTCAATCCAAAAGGTTTCACAATGCGGTCCATGATAAAAACAACCCGGGTTAAATAGCCGGTTTCTTCCAATATGGCAATAAAGAAAAACAACAAAGCAATTTGGGGAATGAAAATAAATACCCCCCCTAATCCGGGAAGCACACCCGAACAAATAAGGTCGGTGAATACACCAGGTGGCAGTGCATTTCTGCTTGCATTTGCTGCTTTTTGTATGGCAATTTCTATCCATTCCATGGGATAAGCGGACAGCGTAAAAACACATTGAAAAATAACAAACAAGATCAAAGAAAAGATTGCATACCCAAAGAACGGATGGGTTAACATTGCGTCTAATTTTGACTTCGTTTGGGGCAAAGGTTTTTGTGTAACGACCTCCTCAAGCCAAAAGTCAATCTTTTGATAACGGTCTTCAGCTTCCTTTTTTTGTGCTGCGATGTCCTCTAAGGATAGCATTTGGTACCCCTCTAAAAACATGGGGTTGACTTTCTTTTCTCTAATTTGTAAATCAATGGCTTCCAACAAGCGATTCTTTCCAAGGCCTACCCTGGCATTCATTAACACAATGGGGGTATTTGGAATCTGCTTTTGAAAGGTGGCCAGGTCGATTTCAATTCCTTTCTTTGCCGCAATGTCCTGCATATTCAAGACCAACACCAATGGAATTTGAAGGTCTGACAATTGGGTGAAAAGGTAAAGGTTCCTCTGTAAGTTGGCGGAATCGATGATTACAATGCCAAGTTCTGGATAGTTTAAGTCACTGGGATTTTTTAAAATGTCGTATACCACTTCTTCCTCTTTCGATCTCGGGTAGACACTGTAAATCCCCGGTACATCGAAAAGACTGTGCATTTCACCATTTCGTTCGAATTTTGCTTCCTTTTTTTCTACCGTAACCCCCGGGAAATTAGCTGTTTTCTGTTTTAATCCGGTTAAAAGATTGAAAAGGGAACTTTTACCTGTGTTGGGATTGCCAAAGAGTGCGATTCTCATAGAAGGTAGCTTTGAATCAAACCCTTACTTAACCTTGTCGACCAATAGGTAATTGGCTTCCTCACTTCGAATGGAAAGGGTAGTGTTACCAAAATGAATGGCAATGGGACCGTTGAAAGGGGCCTTTAAAATCAGAGAAAACCTTGTTCCTTCAATCAATCCGAGTTCTGCAAGTTTCGTAGAAAAAAGCGGATTGCTGATGCTTTTAAGGTTGGCGCTTTGACCCAATGAAAGAAGATTCAATTTCATACAACAAAAATAACACGGAAGTCTATGATTCCCTATACCTTAAAATAGGTATTTATCCCCTTAATACAAATCGCGCCGTTTGCCGAGATCGCTGTGCAATAAGTATCTCTTTGTCTCTCGTGATTTGGCGAATGGTATGGTCGTCATAATGGCGTATGGTAACCAATTCAACGGGTGTGTTGTATTTGCACTTGTAATTTGGACTCAACCGTAGAATTAACTTGTCAATCTCAACCTTGTCGGCATCTACCAAAGTCGAAAAATTCAAGGCGGAGTTTTGCATTAAGTTGATTTTGATGCGAGCAGTGTAAAAAATGTCAAAAATCTTTGCCAATGCATCCTCATTAATGAAAGAAAAATCCGTCGCCGAAATGGATATCAATGTTTGGTTCTTTTTTACAATAAAAGAGGGAATCAAATGGTCTCTGTCGCCTTCTTCCTGAATCGTTGTTCCCGGCGCTTCGGGTTCAAAAAAACTTTTGACATACAGGGGGATGTTTTTGTTTTGTAAAGGTTTTATGGTTTTCGGATGAATGACACTTGCCCCAAAATAGGCCAATTCAATCGCCTCTTTATAGGAAATGATAGGTAGCAATTTTGTTTTTTCGAAGTATTTAGGGTCAGCATTCAACATGCCAGGTACATCCTTCCAAATGGTGACACTTTCTGCATTCGTACAGTAAGCAAAAATCGCTGCGGAATAGTCAGATCCCTCTCTGCCCAACGTAGTTGTGAATCCCTCTGCCGTATGCCCAATAAATCCTTGGGTCACAAAAATGTTTGATCGGTGTTCAATGGCTTTGATTTTATTTTGAATCAACATTTCTGTCTTGTCCCATTTAACATTCGCTTCTTGGTAATGGTGGTCTGTACGGACCAATTGTCGCGCATCCATCCATTCGCATGGCATTCCCAATTCGATAAGATACTCGGTGAGAATGTTTGCGGAGAGATACTCTCCAATGGAAATAATTTGATCGTACTCAAATCCAGGATGATCCGAAATGGATTGCGTAAAACGATCTTGTAATTCGTCAAATGTTTTCTCGATCCTTTGAAAGACCTTGTGTTGCTTCTCACGGAACAATCCACCTGTAATCAACATATGAAACGCCTTGAGTTCCTCCACTTGGTGAAAGTAATTTGCTTCGTTTTGGGTCTGCAAAGAATGTAAAATTGCCTCCAACGCATTCGTTGTTTTCCCCATGGCTGAAACCACAAGGATCAAAGGGTCATGCTCGAATTTTTGAACCAGGTTGCCTACATTAACGATGGCATCCGAACTTTTCATAGATGCACCTCCAAATTTGAATACTTTCATGGCTAACTCAATTTTTTAGTAAGGGCTTGAATGACCGTTTTGGCTGGTTGGTTTTCATAAATAATTTGATAAACGGCATTCAATATGGGTAAATCCACTTTAAATTTCTGGTTGATTTCCACCAAGCTTTTTACGGCATAATATCCTTCGGCGATCATTCCAATTTCGAGGCTTGCTGCCTCAACCGTGTGACCTTGACCTAACAAATAGCCAAATTTCCGGTTCCGAGAAAATTTTGAATACGCAGTGACCAATAAATCTCCGAGATAGGCACTGCTTTTTACATCCCTGTGCACTGGGTTTACCACATCGATGAATCGTTCAATTTCTTGAATTGCGTTGGAAACCAATACCGCTTGAAAGTTATCACCGTACCCAAGTCCATCACAAATACCTGATGCCAAGGCATATACGTTTTTTAAGATGGCTGAAAATTCAGCCCCAAATAGGTCTTCGCTCACATTTGTAACGATGTACTCGCATTGAAGAAGAGCGGCGAGTGCTTTGGCTTTTTCGATGTCTTCACATCCAATGGTTAAATAAGACAGCCTTTCCAGGGCGACTTCTTCCGCATGGCAAGGACCACAGATGATTCCAATATTGCCGTAAGGAATTTCGAAGGTTTTGTGCAGGTAGCGCGCTGGAATGGCGTTGAATTCCGGTACAATGCCTTTGATCGCTGAGAATACTGTTTTTCCATGAAAATCTTGGGCGGTAAGTGGTTCCAAAAGGGAATGTAAAAAGGCGGCAGGCGTAGCCAGTACAATGAGGTCAGCTTCGCGTATGATGTCCCTTAGGTTGGTAGAAAGGTTCAGTTGATTGGCTTGAAATGCGATGGAAGGCAAATACTTCGGTTGATGGCCGTTCGCTCGTATGTATTCCACCGAATCCGTGTTGCGCATCCACCAAGAAACCTTAGGTAAATGGTTGGAAAGCAATTTTACCAGGGCAGTTGCCCAGCTTCCTCCGCCGATGACGGCTACTGTTGGTTGTTTGAATGCACTCACGCATTGCAAAGTTAAGAAAAAGCTAAGGTTAATTGAAGTTTACAACTTCGCCTGAATTTAAGGCTACTAAAAAAGATTCACGCATTCGCTCCAATTTTAGTTTCGCATGCGGATTCCCTGCGCGGGCATCATCTTTTAGGCGATAATAGGTGTCTAAAGATTGACCGAATAAATCCTGTTCCAGCTTCTTTTTGATGTCCATGATTTTGGCATTCACCCCGATGAGGTAATGTTCTATCTCACCCAATCGCGTCAATTCCTCATTGGAAAGCTCTTCTTTTTTAAGCAAATGGTGGTAATGCGGGAGCAATTCACTCAACAAAGTAATGAACCTTTCGAGTTCTTCATCTAGTTCTTTCTTATTGGATTTGAAGTTTGCCATTTCCGTTTTTACCTGTTTAAATATAATGGTAATTCAATAATGCAAACATGAATGTTAAAAATTTAACATTAAATTTTTTTGAAACGTAAAATAATTTTTTTAAGACACTATTTCCCAGGCGGATAAAGAATTGCCCGCCAAGAATTCCTTGTGGTTCATTCTGCGTTTTCCTTCGGGTTGAAGTTCGGAAACACTCAAATAAAAATCAGCACATGGAAAAAGAATTCCCGAAGGATCTGATTTTAGAAAGGCGTTGCCTTCCACAAGGATTTCGGTTGCTTTTGCTTCATGAATTTTAAAATTCAGCGTTTGTTCCTTCACTGTGTTTCGCAACTGGCAATAGGAAGAAGGATACGGATGCAGTCCACGAACCAATTGTTGCAATTCGAAGGCTGTTTTCTCAAAGTGTAATTTTGTGTTTACCTTGGTCAATTTTGGCGCTGCAAGCAAAGGCGCGTTCGATGGGAATGCTTGGGGTTCAGCTGTAAGGGTTTCATTTTCAATTTGATTCAGGGTTTCTACCACCAATTCTTTTCCAACGGCAATCATCTCATCGTGTAAGGTTCCAGCGTCCCATTCTGCATCGATGTTGATTTCTTGCTGCATCAATATCTTTCCTGCATCAATTTCTTCATTGATAAAAAAGGTAGTCACACCCGATATTTTCTCGCCATTGATGATGGCCCAATTGATAGGGGCTGCGCCACGGTATTGGGGGAGGAGGGAAGCATGCAGGTTAAAGGTTCCCAACCTTGGCATTTGCCAAACCTCTTTTGGCAGCATGCGAAAGGCAACGACCACGAATAAATCCGCATTGAAGGCCCGAAGTGTTTCCAAAAAATCCAAGTCTTTCAGAGAGGTAGGCTGTAAAACGGGGATGTTGTGATGGCTTGCTGTAATTTTCACATCACTCTGCTTAAGTTGCTGACCGCGTCCCGCAGGTTTGTCGGCAACCGTCACCACTGCTGCAACCTCATGCGCTGAGTCTAAAAGACGTGCTAAAATCCTTTCTGCAAAAAAAGGGGTGCCCATGAAAACAACTTTTAATCCCATGCTAAATCTTTTTTTGGTTCCACTTAAACAGGCGTAAGTACAAAATGGATAAGGTGCCTATCGTTCCAAAATAGATATACTCAATGGTCCATACGTGCAAGATGTCGAAATGCCAAACTTTAATAAAAAGATAAGCTGAGGCGATGTACACCGAAACACTCACGAATTCGATGATCATTGATGAAACCGTATTACCACTTCCGTGAATGGTTTGGAAATACACCGAAATAAACCCGTAAAGCAAAATAGAACCCACAATGAGCCGCAAGATTTCTGCACTGTCTTTATTGTAACTTGGGTCCGGATTGATCCACGAAATCAAGGTTTCCGGGTACAAAATAGCGCCATGAAAACTCAAAGTCATAAAACACAGGGTAAGAAATTGAATCCGCCGCTGAATTTTTGGTAAAGCATCCTGCCTGTTCGCTCCAATGTATTGTGAAATATAGGTTTTTGTCGTGCCCGCAAATCCCCAAATGGGTACAAAAGCCAAGAAATAGATCGAGCGAATGTTTTGAGAAACCGTTAATTCATGTTGTCCCATCTGCTCAATCCACATGAAAAATACCGTCCACGTAAACAAGGCTGAAAATCCTTGAACCATTAAAGGCGTACCCACACGAAGCAATTCTTTGATTTCGTATCCGATGGCTTTGATGCGTGTAAAAACTTGGTATTCTTTTCGTTCTTTTGAGAAGAGGGTATAACTTAAAATGAAAACCATTCCAAGCCCGTCGGCAATGCTCGATGCGGTTGCCGCTCCCGCCACGCCCATTTTCGGAAAAGGACCGATGCCAAATACAAGGTAATAATCCAATACAATGTTGGAAGTTGCGGTAAGCAAGGCTGAAATCAACACCACCCAAGTTTTTCCCCGGGAAAGGTAATACGCTTGCAATCCCAAAGTGACCACACCAAAAAACAAGGCGTAACTCCTGTGTCGGATGAAAACCCCCTGCAATCGACCAATTTCTTTGTTGTTGGATAGGAATGCGATCCAATCCGGAACAAAAAAGTAAAGCACGGTAAACAGCACAACCGCCATAACAAAGAGTACAATCCACGTTGCATTTAAGATTCTTCCCACTTGCTTTCCATCCGATTCTCCGATCCGTCTTGCCATGATGATTTGGGCACCATCGCTCATCCCTAACAACACCATGTAAAAAGTAATGTACGCCAATCCTCCATTTCCAACGGCGTCAAACGCGTGAATGGAATAGCGACTTACAAACGCTGTATCTGTAATCAGCACAATGGATTGTATAAAACCAGACACCATCATTGGTAAGGCTACGCGAAGGATGGTACTGTATTTTAGGTCAAGCAGTTTATTCGACATAGAGGATGAGGCCTTTTAAATACTCACCTTCTGGGTGAAATGCGTTTATGGGATGGTCGGCGGGTTGGTGAAGTTGGTGCAAAATTCGAACATTGCGTTTCGCTTCAATGGCAGCTGAAATGACTGTATTCGTAAACAATACCTTGTCGATCACCTGGGAACACGAAAAAGTCATCAGCATCCCACCGCTTTTAATTTGACGTATGGCATGTGCATTCAAGCGTTTATAGCCTTGAATTGCTTGGTGTTTTTTGTCCCTGTGTTTTGCAAAAGCAGGTGGGTCCAAAACAATGATGTCATAATCGATTGGAAGTTCTTTCATATAGTCCATCGCGTCGGCAAGGATGGCGTGGTGCTCCCCTTCAAATTGATTCAATGCAATGTTTTCCTCGGTAAGGGCAATCGCTTTCTTGGAACTGTCCAACGAGCTTACAACGGTAGCCCCTTGCACCAAAGCTTGCAGACTAAATCCTCCTGAATAACAAAAGGTATTCAATACTTTTTTTCCTTGTGAAAGCAATCCTAAAAGGCGTCTGTTTTCTCGCTGGTCAATGAAAAACCCTGTCTTTTGACCATTTATCCAATCGATGGCGTATGTAATTCCATTTTCTTTTGCGTAATGTGGCACCGTGCAGTCCCCGAAAACATAGCCGTCTTGCTCGTCTTTACGCTTGGGAAGTGTCTCCGATGATTTGTTGTAAACGGCAATCAAATCGGATGTAAGAACTTGTTGCAATGCAAGAGAAATCGCTTCGAGGTGTTGGGTCATTCCAATCGAATGGCATTGAATGACAGCGACTTTTCCATAATAATCAATCACAAGTCCAGGTAAATTATCACCTTCACCATGACAAAGTCGACAGATTTCATTGCTGTCCGTGAAAAGGCCCAGTTTTCTCCTTAGTTGTACAGCATTTTCAATTTTCTTCAACCAAAATTCTGAGTCAATGACACATGGTTCAAAAGAAAGTACGCGAACAGCAATCGATGCGTGCTGGTAATGCCCAACGGCTAAGAACGCTTTCTTTGCATCCGTAACCGTTACCAATTCTCCATCGGTTAACGCACTACAATCCGTTGAAATGGCCCCTGAAAAAATCCAAGGATGCTGACGCTCAATGGAAAATTCTTTTCCTTTCTTTAATTGGATTTCAGGATACATGGTGACAAAGTTAGCCAATTAATACAAACCTGATTTTTAAGTATAGACGAAGTGTTGTGTAAAATGAATAACTTTGGAAAAAATGCAATAATGTCGAATAAAAGAATCCTTAAAAAGGAAATTAATGTGATGGTTTTTGATGTGATTGACGAGTGTCTGTATATTCAAGAAATCAATGAAGATAAATTCGAGGCAACAGAGGCCGTAATCGAAGAAGCCATTTCATTTTACAACGCGTCTTTGGAAGCCATGAATAAAGGAAAAGCCAAAGCTGATTTTCGCAACATTGTGGCAAGCGTAGAAGAGAAATCTATTTATTTCACAGATAAACTCAATACACTGAACGCATAAGGTTCAAGTGCATTGTTTTCAGGTGTTTACATTCCTTTACATAGAAGGGAAATAACATCAGCTATTAATTTTGTTATCTTAGCGTAAATTAATTTATGACTATACCTACAAGATTATTCGACCTTCCTTCTCATCAGCTTAAGAATTTTCCTCGTACGGATCTCTTTAATACAAAGCACGAAGGCAAGTGGACCTCAATGAGTACACACGCTTTCATGGCACAATGTACCCAATACGCAAGGGGTTTGATACAGTATGGAATTAAACCGGGAGATTTTATCGCTGTTGCTTCCGCAAATAGGGTGGAATGGAACATCCTAGACATTGCAGTGCAACAAATAGGTGCCGTTTTGGTGCCCTTGTATCCCAACATTTCCTCAAAAGATTATGCCTACATCCTAAATGATTGTGGCGCAGTCCTGATGTTCGTTGGAAATGAAGAGATAGCCCTAAAAATCAATGAAATTCGCGACAACGCATCCAAACTTAAAGAGGTTTTTGCATTTGATAGAATCGCAGGAACCACACATTGGACGAATCTATTACTGGCGTATGAATCCATTCCAGAGTCCGAAGTCAACGACCGCATGGAACAGGTCAAGGAAGATGATTTAGCTACCATTATTTATACATCCGGTACTACGGGAAATCCAAAAGGGGTAATGTTGTCCCATAAAAACATCCTGACTAATGTTTTGGCTTGTGTGGAACCGATTCCTGCCGACAACCAGTCAAGGGTGTTGACTTTTCTTCCCATCTGTCACATCTACGAGCGAATGCTCCACTACCTCTACATGTACATCGGATGCGCCATCTATTTTGCCGAATCAATGGATACCATTGGGGAAAATATTAAAGAAGTTAAACCCCATGTTTTTTCTGCCGTGCCTCGCCTAATTGAAAAGGTGTTTGATAAAATCATGTCGAAAGGGGAAGAGCTGAAAGGCATTAAAAAGGTACTGTTCTATTGGGCTGTTAAATTGGCTGACAAGTATAATGATGTGAACAATTCAGCTTGGTACCGTTGTCGTTTAAGCATCGCTCGAAAACTGATTTTTAAGAAATGGCAAGAAGCCCTTGGGGGAAATGTAAATGCAATCGCCTCCGGAAGCGCGGCCCTACAACCACGTTTGGCTAGGATATTTTTAGCTGCGGGAATCCCGATTCTTGAAGGTTATGGAATGAGTGAAACCTCTCCAGTCATATCTGTGAATTGTCATTCGAAAGGCATTCGTGTAGGTACCGTTGGTGCGTTGATTGAAGGCGTCGAGGTGAAATTCGAAGCCGATGGAGAGATTTTGGTAAAAGGTCCAAATGTAATGCTGGGCTATTTTAACAATCCTGAAGCTACAAATGAAGTTTTTACCGAAGACGGTTGGTTGAAAACAGGTGACATTGGAACTTTTCAAGATGAAGTATTTCTTAAAATTACCGATCGAAAGAAAGAGATTTTCAAAACTTCTGGCGGAAAATACATCGTCCCTCAGTACATCGAAAATACCATGAAAGAATCTCGTTTCGTTGCACAAATCATGGTGGTAGGAGAGAACCAGAAATTTCCAGCAGCCTTTATTGTACCGAATTTTTCATTTGTGAAGGAATGGGCCGAGCGCCACGACATGGATTTCACAGGAATGAAGAATGAAGAAATTGTCGAAAATCCAAAGGTAATTGCGCGAATCGAAAAAGAAGTAGCTGAAATGAACGGACATCTTGGGTCTTGGGAACAACTGAAAAAAATTAAGTTGATTCCCCAAGAATTTACCATAGAAGGAGAAGAGCTCACGCCTACCTTGAAACTGCGTCGTAAGAACATCTTGGCAAAATACAACCAAGCCTTTCTAAACTTGTATCAATAAAAAAAAGGCCTCGTGAGAGGCCTTTTGATTAATGTTTGTCGGTTGTAGTGGTTTTTTTATCACCAGCTGAACAACATTTGCTCGGTTGTGCAGAGCAACAAGCTTTTTTCTTCTTTTTCTTTTTCTTGTCGTCGTCGCGAAGTTCCATTTTCACTTCAGAGGTTGAAGCATATACCTTAGCAGCCATTGAACCCATAAAGGTTAATAAGGCGATAGACATAAATAAATTTTTCATGGTATTTTTTTTTTAAAAGTAGTGAATTTTATAGTTTCCCAAGTACATTCAGTTTGTTTTTAACAAGATCCCCAATTTTTATATCCAACTTCGCTTCCAGCGGTAAAAATACATCTACCCTTGAACCAAATTTGATGAAGCCAAATTCTTGCCCTTGCTTTAAATCATCACCCACCTTCGGATAAAAACAAATTCTTCTTGCCACGGCTCCTGCAATTTGACGAATCAAAACTTTTTCTCCGTTTTTTGTCTCTATTACCAAGGTGGTTCGCTCATTGTCAGTAGAACTTTTGGGATTCCAAGCGACCAAATGTTTGCCCGGGTGGTACTGTGTGTAAAGTACTTTTCCTTCAACAGGTACATAATTCGCATGGACATTCAGTGGCGACATAAAAATGGAAATTTGCGTGCACTTCGTTTGAAGGTATTCAGTTTCAAAGACTTCTTCAATGACCACTATTTCCCCATCTGCTGGACAGACAATCTCATCCGCCTCATAAGATTTGTGGCGTTCGGGAATCCTAAAAAACTGGGTAATAAAAAACAAGAAACACAGCAAAACAAGCGCTCCAATGGCCATGAGCCAATATGGAAAACCACTTATGCCTAACAGATAGCCCAATCCGCCCGTTAATAAAAGCGCGATTGCTATTGTATTTCTACCTTCCTTGTGAATTTTCATCGGTCAAATTTACCAATAATAATAAAGCATATGCCAGCAATAGAAGAAGGGTATGGTAAACAGGGCAGCATCAAAACGATCCAAGACCCCGCCGTGACCCGGTAACAATTTCCCACTGTCTTTTAGTGCCAAACTTCTTTTGAATAAGGATTCTAACAAATCTCCAAATATGGCACATGGGGCAATGATACATGCTGCAATGAGCCAAAAGAATGTTTGTCCTTGGTTCACATAGGTCCCAATAAAATACCCCACCAAAACGGTGAATACAATGCCCCCAATGCTGCCTTCCCAGGTTTTTTTCGGAGAAATTCTTTCAAAAAGCTTGTGCTTGCCAAAGAACCTTCCAATGAAATAGGCCATGGTGTCATTGGTCCAAATTAACAAAATCATCCCGGCCACACTTGGTAAGTATTGATTGTTTCTAAGGTTCAAATCAATGGTCAAATAAAAAGGGATGACAATGTAAATGATGCCAAATACCAGCACAGATATGTTAATCAAAGGTTGGGCTTCTCGTTTCCATAACTCCGTTAAAACCAATAAGAAAAACATCGGGAAAATTACGGTGATAGAAATAACGGGCAAGAACTTCATGCTGATTCCCACCAATAAGGTGTATATAAAAATCCCTATGAAAATACCCAATTCTTTGCTGACTTTAACGACCGAATGGCTGTCAAACATTTTGTAGAATTCCCATAAGCCGACAATCATGAAAAAACTGAAGGTAAGGCCTTGCGCAAGTGGACCGTAGAGTGTGGATCCTAACACAAACAACCCGAAAACCAATGCTGTAATTGTCCTTTGTTGTAGGTTGGTCATCCTTTTTTTTACGAAGTTACGCATAAAAACAGGTGTGTGTTTAATCAACCTAATTAAGTTTCTTGCGCCTTAACAGGAAATTATTTTGAAATTAATCTTGAATAAATTGAACCTAATCTTTATTGGAATCTGGTCCTGTTTCCTCCTCCGATTTCGTTGATTCCTCAGGTTCTGTCGCTTCAGGGGTTTCTTCAACGCTGTTTTCTTGCGCCTCGTTTTCCACTGTCTCTACTACTGGTCTTATCGAATCATTGTGTAAATCGATAAGTGGATCCCATGGTCGTTTTCCGAAAATAGATTCTAAATCTTCCTTGAAAATCACTTCCTCTGTAAGCAGTTTTTCTGCCAAAGAAATTAAATGGTCTTTATTTTCAGTAAGCAAAGCCAATGCTCGTTGGTATTGCGTTTCTATCAAATTTGAAACTTCTTGATCGATGATTTTTGCCGTTTCCTCTGAATAAGGTTTGGTAAAGGTATCTCGTCCCTGTGAATCGTAAAAAGAAATGTTTCCTATTTTTTTATTCAAGCCATAAATGGTGACCATGGCGTAGGCTTGCTTGGTGACTTTTTCTAAATCACTCAATGCGCCCGTGCTGATTTTACCAAACATAAGCTCTTCCGAAGCCCTTCCGCCAAGCGCAGAACACATTTGATCCAACAATTGCTCTGTGGTGGTTATGCTTCGTTCTTCAGGTAGGTACCATGCCGCACCCAAAGATTGTCCGCGAGGTACGATGGTTACTTTTACCAAGGGAGAAGCATGTTCTAACATCCAAGAAATGGTTGCGTGACCTGCTTCGTGAAAGGCAATGGTTTTCTTTTCCTCAACCGTAATGATTTTGTTTTTCTTTTCTAATCCTCCAACAATTCGGTCAACGGCATCTAAGAAGTCTTGTTTACCAACTTTCTTTTTATCCTTTCGGGCCGCAGTCAAGGCTGCCTCATTACATAAATTCGCGATGTCAGCCCCAGAAAAACCAGGTGTCTGTCTTGCCAAAAAGTCGATGTCAATATCCTTTTCAAGTTTTAAAGGCTTTAAATGAACCTGGAAAATCTCCTTGCGTTCATTAATGTCAGGCATGTCGACATAAATTTGACGGTCAAAACGACCTGCCCGTAACAAAGCACTGTCCAAAACATCCGCTCGGTTTGTTGCTGCAATGATTATAACACCGCTGTTTGTTCCAAAACCATCCATTTCAGTTAAGAGTTGGTTGAGGGTGTTTTCGCGCTCGTCGTTTGAGTTGAAACCATTGTTTTTACCGCGCGCTCGACCTATCGCATCAATTTCATCAATAAAGATAATGGCCGGGGCTTTTTCTTTGGCTTGCTTAAAAAGGTCGCGTACCCTGGAAGCACCTACGCCCACAAACATTTCGACGAAATCCGAACCTGACAAAGAAAAGAAAGGAACTTTTGCTTCTCCTGCCACTGCTTTTGCAAGTAAGGTTTTTCCAGTTCCCGGAGGAC